>ENA-ORBV01000755-ORBV01000755.1-microbial-mat-metagenome-genome-assembly--contig:-NODE-755-length-73875-cov-10.320307_pt1 | contig 73875 bp, 62 predicted proteins | sample MGYA00237777_ERZ505514 | MGnify/ENA primary metagenome ERZ505514 (study PRJEB26160, sample SAMN06269048) | microbial mat metagenome | isolation source: Oligotrophic lake microbial mat | place...
TGGCGCTTAGCCTGACGCCGCCGGTGTTCGCATTTGAGCCCAACCACCAATGACCATCACCGTCACCCGCGTGTCCGCCAAACTCGTCTCGAAGCAAAGCCACGAGTCACCGAGGTGGGGGGAAATATTGCCATGAAAAAAAACCGGAAGGCTCGTGGCGAGCACACTCCCATCCGGCCCAAGCTTGACCTTGATCAAGCCAGCCAAAATATTAGCCAGCTCGCACACGGCGTCGGTGATTTCATCGAGAACAAGCTTCGGCGGCGACATGCTCACAAACAGCGCTCGGGCCAACGCTTGCACACCGCTTGCACCCGCCAGGATAGCGATCCGGGTGGAGCTGTCCTCGGAGGAGAGCGTGATGTGCGCGCCTGAAAGCCCGCTTGGCACTGAGCTTCTGGGCAAGCACGGGCCCCTCTGCCCCAGGCCGAGCTTGTTTGCGAGTTCTTCAAGCGCTTGGCTGACCGGCTCGACCCAGGCGTCGAGGCTGCGCTCGCCTCCGTGAATCACACTCACCGTCATCGTATCATTGACTCCTAAGCCTCTAACGGCTCTCGCGGCAGCATCTTAAGGGGTCAAAGCTTATTCAACTGTTGAGATCGGAAAGGCCGTTGAGCACAGCAAATTTTGTGAGACCAGCGACGCTCTTCACCCCGATCTTCTCAGAGATGCGCCGACGATGGGTATCCACGGTATTCACGCTGAGCCCCAAAGCTTCGCCGATTTCGCGAGAACTCTTACCGCCCGCGATGCCGGCAAGGACCTGCTCTTCGCGGCGACTGAGGGCGGGCGGCTCATGGGGGCTGCCATGCTTGCCGGCGTAGTCGCGCAGTACGAGATCTGTGACGGATTGGCTGGTGTAGACTCCTCCCGCCGCGACGGCACGAACGGCTGTCGAAAGCTCCTCAAAGGCGGCATCTTTCGTGACGTAACCTGAGGCGCCAGCGGCGAGCATGCCCGTCACGAAGTGTTTTTCTGAGTGAGTGGAGAGTGCGAGCACTCGGACGTCGGGGAAGCGGTCCCGAATCCGTTTGGTGGTGTCGATACCATTCATGCCGTGGAGGCCGATATCCATGACCACCACATTCGGTGCGAGTTGCTCACACAGCTCAAGTGCTCTTTCCCCGTTGTCGCATTCGCCCACGACCTCCGAGCCCTGATCTTCAAGGAGCGCTCTCACGCCCTCCCTGAGAATCCTGTGATCATCAACCAATAAAACTCTCACTTTAGCCCCTCCAAGGGTATGCGGATTTCTGCCGAAGTTCCAACGCCGAGCTGGCTGCTCAGATGCAATTCCCCGCCGAGGTAGCTTAAGCGTTGCCTCACGCTGGCCAGCCCATATTTGGCCTTATGTGTCGCCTCGTCGAAGCCAAGGCCATCATCGGTGAGGTTGATAGTGAGCAGCTTGTGAGAGCCCTCAATCGTCAGCTTCAGGTGCTTGGCTGAGGCATGCTTGATAACGTTCATGATCAGCTCCCGCACTGAACGGTACACCAACACGTTGTCCTTGAATTCAGGCAACGGATCGATGCCTGCAACTACTGAGAAGTCCACACCGTACTCGGCGCAAAGCAGCTCCCCCTCCGCTTCGAGGGCGGCGATCAGGCCAAGCTCATGCAGAACGGGCGGGCTCATTTCGTAGGCCACGCGGCGCGAGGCATCTATCGCATTCTGAAAGGTCGCCAGAAGCTTGATGACATCTTCATCATCGCGAGCGATGCGTTTTTCGGCTAGGAATGCTTCCAGCTTGAGCTTGGCGAGCGCCAAGGACTGGCCGAGCTCATCGTGAACGAACTGGGCCGTGCGGCGCCGCTCATCCTCTTGTGCCCGTTCGATACTCGCCGCCACGTTCTGTAGCTCAGCACGGGAACGTTGGAGGGACTCTTCGGTCAGGATTCGGTCCGTTTCGTCGGCCGTGATACCTGCGAACGCCACCACGGCACCGGCTTCGTCCGTGACTGGGTACGCGCTAAACTTCACATGCCGAACTTTGCCATCCGCCCTACGGAAGCGATGAGGAGGGGAGGAGCTGGCTGCGAATGACGTCTGCGCAGCTCTCTCCTCTAAGTAGACCTGAACGTTGGGACGATCTTCCGGATCGATCGCCTCTAACCAAGCGGCCGGAGTCAACTCACCTAACTTGTAGCCAAAGACACGCTCATACGCCGGGCTCATGTACAACGGACGACGCCAATCTGCTGAAATCAGCCAGAAGACTTCCTCGAACTTGTCCGCGACGACTGTGAACATTACGTCGCGTGCAAAAAGTTCCACGCTGCCGCTTGGAGCGGGCGGTTCATAATCGGCCGCCGCCCATTTACTTGTCCCAAACGCTGGCTGCTCCCTCGAATATCCCATTGAAATCCTCCTGCTCAAATCCCGCACCATGCACTGACAAATCTTGTGCCAGCTCAGGCTCTCTCCAGCACCGCGAGGTGCGTCCCGACGCAGTCCCTGAGGACCGAAGGCTGGTACCCCCCTTCCAGGACGGAAACGAGCCGGCCGGAAGAATACGTCTGAGAGCATTCAAGGGCAAGCTCGGTGAGTCGCTCAAAGGAGCTTTCATCCAGCAACAATCCCCCGAGCAGATCTGCGCGATGAGCGTCAAAGCCGCAGCTGATGATAATCAGCTCGGGTCTAAAGCTTCTGGCCGTGGTGGTGAGCGCCTGTTCGAAGGCGCGGAGGTAGTGGTCAGACGATGTACCCGGTTCGAGCGGGATGTTTCGTGTGAAGCCTTTTCCCGGGCCTCTTCCGTCTAGGTGCTCACCCCCGACCTCTCCGCCCAGAATCCCGCGCTGGTGGAGGCTGAGCACGAACACGCTTGGATCTTCGTAGAAAATCGCTGCGGTGCCGTCGCCGGGATGCACGTCCCAGTCAACGATGAGGAGCCGTTCGAGGCCGAATACCTCTTGAGCGTAGCGAGCGCACACCGCGACATTGTTGAAAATGCAGAAGCCCCGAGCCCGTTCGTGCGATGCGTGATGCCCTGGCGGCCGAATGGCCGCGAAGCCGTTCGTGACCGTCCGACGCAGGACCGCGTCAGTCAAAGTGAGGGCACCGGCGGCGGCCATGAGCGCCACATCGAAGGCGTCTTCCCGGACAACGGTATCACCGCCATCGAACCAAAGACGCGAATTTTGGGCCGCCAGGCGCACTTCTCGCATGAACTGCGTTGAATGGACGCGCCCCACCCACGGCAGGCCCAGGTCCGGCTGCGTCGGGAGAAACTGGAGGCCGCTCCTGTTGAGGAATTGGCTCGGTTCTAAAGCTTGCGTTCGTCGGGGATGCTCCGGGCGCTGATCACCTGTCACGTAGCCCAAGGAGGCGCTGTCCCAAACGTAACCCGTTGCCATGCGCCTCAGGCTTCCGCGACGCACCAGGGTTGATGGGACTGGGAACGGCGGCAATCCACGCACAGCGTTCGCAGGTCGCGCATCCTGAGCTGGATCACGCGTTCCGTTTGCCGATGGAGCGTTTCGAGGTGGTCGTTTTGAACGACGCGCGAGTAGAGCGGCACGTTGGGGGCCGCTCGCTCAAAGCCAAGCTTGCTAAAGACCTGGATCATGGCCGGGTGCACCGCCATCACCGACGCGTGATACAGGTTCTCGCCCAGCACTCCGAGCTGTTGGCTGAGCACCGCAGCGGAGAGCAGGGTCCCGATCCCAAGCCGTCGACAGTGGCGTCGTGTCACGACCACGTCGATGCGTAGCGAGAACTTGCCACGTTCGCGGGGTAGGGGCACCAAGCCGTAGCTGATGGCTCCCATTGTTGAGTTGCAGGCCTTGAGCGCCAGGGCGCCCACCATGGCGTCATTGGAAAGCAACTCCTGCTCATACTGCGAGCTGATACTGCCGCTTTCCTCTGAACGGGCCTGTTGGGCGACCAGCGCCATGAAATCCGAACCCTTCATGGCTTCAAGCTCCAATTGCCCTTGGCGCGGCGCGATCACGGGAAGTCGGCGAACGCGGGGCGGGGCGATGCTCATGCTGGCCGACTCAGGGGGTGTTGGCAGTGCCGACAATCACAACCAGACAGAGCGCTTGATCGCTCAGGATCACCCGTGCACAGTGTGCGCGCGTGGCAGACCCCGGCTGGACCCCTTCAACGAACAGGGGCAAACCGAGTGCGAGGCAGGGATCGTACTCCAACATCGCACTTTTCAAGCCTCCCGCGACGATATTGGCGATTTCACGCATGGCATCCGCGAGATCGTCCTGCCCGAGCAGCGTGTCATCTCCGAGAAACTTCTGAGCGAGAGCCTGGCGTTCAGCTGGGCCACACAACACCCCCAGCTGGACAGATTGCTGCCCTCCTGCAATCGAAATAAAGGCGCCGCTCGTTTGCTCTGGAAGCTGCTCAGAAATCGAGAGCACGTCGAGCCCTTCGGCTTCGAACATTGAGCTCCTATCACGCAGCGCGTCGACGGCTGCTTCAATCCACATCTGTCCGGTGATAACCACGATTCAATCTCCAAAATTCAGGGCAAAGGGTGATAGACGGTCGCATCGCGTTTGATCACCCGTCCATAAGTGTCATCGATATTCAGGGTTGTTTCAGCGGCGCCTAAGATGAGATAGCCGTGGCTTCGCAAGATCGGCTTCACGCGCTTGAGGATCTGTCGCTTAGTATCAATGTTAAAATAGATGAGAACGTTGCGGATCAGCACCAGATCCATGGGTGCCAAGTTGTCCCAAGCTTCCGCCAGGTTCAGCTTGCGGAACTTTACATACGCCTTAACGTCGTCGGCGATGCTGAAATTGCGACCCGCTTGCCGAAAATTTCTTAACAACATAGGCGCTGGCAGCCCCCGGTTGACGTCCATCTGGCTGTATTCGCCACGTTTCGCGGCATCGAGCACGCGCTCGCAGATATCGGTCGCGAGGATTTCAACGCGATCAGGCCCGATTTTTAGCTTTTCCTTGAAGATCAGCCCTAGCGTGTAAGGCTCCTGTCCGGTTGAGCAGGCGGCGCACCAGATGTTGAGCTTGCGTGAGCCCGCCTTTTCCAAAAGTTCGGGTAAGATCTCGCGTTCCAAGGAGTCATACAGCTTCGTGTCGCGAAAGAATGAGGTCTCGTTCGTGGTCATCGCATCCAGCACATTGCGATGCAGATCCCCGAACCGTTCAGCGCGCAATCGGGTGACGAGGCCATGCAGATCAGGCAACCCCGCAGCTTTAGCCAACGGTTGAAGTCGATTCTCGACGAGGTATTGCTTGCCATCGTCGATCACAATCGCAGCGTGGCTGTGCATGAACTTCTGGAGAAACTGAAAATCAACGGTTTCCAACGGATTGCTCCTTTGCTGATGCCAGGCCACGTTTCCCCATGCCGAAGCGATCGAGGATCGCCGCGGCCACCTCGGACAGCGGAATACCAGCCTCAGCGATGCCTGCTTCCACGACAGCACCGGGCATACCCCAAACGACCGACGTGGCCCGATCTTGGGCAAACACCCGCCCGCCCGCACTTCGAATCGCGCGCCCGCCGCGCAACCCATCTTGGCCCATTCCAGTGAGCACCACGGCGAGGCTGGCTCCGCCGTACAGCCGCGCAACGGCGCGAAATGTGACGTCGACAGCGGGACGACAGGAGTTTTCGTGAGCGGCTTGATTCAGACTGATCAAGACGCTGGTGGCCGTGCGTTTCAGGTCCATATGAAAATCCCCACGAGCTATCCAGCAGTGACCGGGTAGGAGCGGTGCTTCATCCACTGCTTCGTGGATTTCTAGCGGACACGTCTTGTTGAGGCGCTCGGCGAGAAAGTGCGTGAAAAGAGGCGGCATGTGTTGCACCACCAACACGGGAACCGGGAACGATGCCGGAATGTCTTTGAGTACTTCAGCGAGCGCATTCGGGCCGCCCGTCGACGTGCCGATCACTAGAATTTCCGGACGTTTGTTAGATAGCGGCTGTGGCTTGAGGGCTCGCACCGGCTGACTCGGGTGCTCGGGCTGCGCGGCTGGCAGCGTGCGACGACAAGCATTCCTGATCTTCGGGATCAGACTCGTCTGGATCTCCTGAATCACACTCGTGGTGCTGCCAACGTTCGCTGGCTTGGTGGCGTAGTCCGTCGCCCCGAGCAGCAGTGCTTCAATTGTGGTGGACGCCCCCGCATTCGTGAGCGTGCTGAACATGATGACGGGCAGGGAGACCCAGGTTTTGCGGATCGCGCGGATCGTTTCGATGCCGTTCATTTCCGGCATCTCAACGTCCAACAGCACCAGATCTGGGGCCAATTGTTCGATCTTCTTCAGCCCCAAGGCACCGTTCACCGCAGTCCCCACGACTTCAATGTCGCTTTCCTGAGACAGCACGTCCGAGAGGATCTTTCGGATCACCACGGCGTCGTCCACGATGAGAACGCGGATCTTCTTCAAGGGGCAGCTCCTTCGGCTAGACTATGAAAACCGAGCAAACTCAGCTTATCGGTGATGACTTCTTTGGTGAAAGGCTTCATGACATATTCATCAGCGCCCGCGCTCAAGGCTTTTGCAACCTTTTCCATTTCACTTTCGGTGGTCACCATCATGATCCGCATTCCGTCGAATTCTCGGCGTGCGCGCACAAAGCGAAGGAGGTCGTAGCCGCTCATTTCAGGCATGTTCCAATCAAGGAGCGCTAGATCAAGAGAGCCATTCTTTCGAAACCATTCCAGTGCCGCGACCCCATCCTCGGCTTCCGCAACTTCGAAGCCGAGTTCAACGAGCATTCGCTTGAGGATGCGGCGCATGGTGCCAGAATCGTCAACAACAATAGCTTTCATAGGCTCTCCTGCTAGGCGGCTCGGTTAGTTCTTGAAGCGAGAAACAAGCTTGGTGAGATCACTCGCCATCACGCCGAGCGCGTTGGCTGCCTGCTGTGTCTTAGTGGCGACGGTGGTGGTCTCCTGCGCCGCTTGTGCGACGCTCGTGATGTTGTCCGCGATCTCAGAGCTGCCGCGTGCAGCTTCGCTGACGTTGCGCGAAATCTCGTTGGTGGTCGCGGTTTGTTCTTCAACAGCAGCGGCAATCGTGGCCTGAATATCGTTGATTTGACGAATGATCTCGCTGATGCGTGCGATGGCTTCGACGGCGCTGTGCGTATCGCCCTGGATCGCTTCAATCTTCTGACTGATGTCCTCGGTGGCCTTGGCGGTTTCCTTGGCGAGCTCTTTCACTTCATTGGCCACAACAGCGAAGCCTTTTCCGGCTTCTCCGGCGCGCGCCGCTTCAATCGTGGCGTTCAGTGCCAAGAGATTGGTCTGCTGAGCGATGGAGGTGATGACTTTGATCACCTTGCCGACTTCGGCGCTGCTCTCACCGAGCTTGGCCACGGTAGCGTTGGTGGTCTCTGCCGCCTTGACGCCTTCGATGGCGACCCTGGCTGCGTCACTCGCATTCTTTGCGATCTCTTTGATACTGGCGCTCATTTCCTCGACGCCGGCAGCGACCGTCTGCACGTTCTTACTCACTTCTTCGGCAGCCGCCGAGACAACGTTGGCCTGGGCCGATGTCTCTTCGGAGTTGGAAGCCATTGTTTGGCTCATGCCCAACAGGTCCTCAGAAGAGCCATTCAACGATTTTCCATTTTCTGTAATGGCGGCCATGCTCTTGCGCAAGTCTGCAAGGAATCGCGCCAAGCCTTCGCCCATCTGGCCAATCGCATCGCTACCCGAGACGGTGACTTCGCGCGTGAGATCACCAGCGGCGGCGGCATTCACCACTGCGAGCATGGTATCCACCTTCTCCTTGAGCTCGGCCGCATGGCGCTGTTCGCGTTCCACCCCGAGCAAGCGCTCAAATGCCGCAGAGAGTGCGCGGCCAGCGTTGCGGAGCGTCTCCTGCCGATCGGGGGAGATCGCGATAGGCACCAGAGAGAGGAAGTCGATCACACCCCAAAGCTTGCCATCGACAATGATCGGGAATGCAGCACCTGTCTTTATCCCAATGCGACCTGCGACGCCAACACGCGGGCAATCCGTGAGCTGGGAAAGATCATCAATGGCGATCATGTCCATGCTCTGCCAAGCACGGCCGCCCAGGCCCTGGCCGGATCGAAAGCTGGCAGCCTCCGAAGAACGCTTGAATTCTGGAGCGATATCGCCCGAATCCTGCTGGAATTTGAGCGTTTGCGTTTCAACGTCCAACGGCCAAAGGGCGCCGTAATTCCAGTCGAAGCCTTCACACATCGTATCCAGCGCGACGCGCAGGCACTCGGTTGAGGTTTTTGCCTTTCCGAGCGCCTCCATGAGCTTAGACATGCCGGTGGAGAGCGCAGCGGCCTCTTTCTGCTTGGCTTCCAAACGCAGCTTATCGGTGACGATCTCCCAGGTGAGCATGGGGCCGAGATATTCACCCTTCTGATCGAGGATCGCACTCACCAACAGCCGCAGCTTTTCGGGGCCCACGCTGATGACGGCCTCGTGCGGAAGATTCTTTGGGTTGGCGATGATGGCGCGTTGATGCTCCGGGCGTTTGTGGAAAATATCGATCGATTTTCCAATCAATTCGTCGGCGCGTGCGGGCAAAAATGCCTCAAGCTGGCGCAGCGTGCGCAGCGAAGCCGGATTCATATACTGAATTGTACCTTCGCGATCGGCGTAAATCACATTGATGGGCGCGTTTTCCATCATGTTCTGAATGCGAGCCATTTCGCGCTCGGTCTTGAGCTTCTGCGTGACCACTTGCCAGGTCACCATCGGCCCCAGGTAGTCACCCTTTTGGTCGTAAATCGGGCTGATGAGGAGATCGAGCTTCTCAGGGCCAACATTGATGATGGCTTGATGTGGCAGCTTCTTTGGGTCCGCGAGCATCCCGCGCTGATGTTCCGGATGCTTGTGGAAGATATCGATCGATTTTCCGATCACATCATCGGCCTTGCACGGCAGGTATTGTTCGATGCTCTTCAGAGTCTTGAACGAAGCGGGATTCATGTATTGGATGTTGAAATTCTTGTCCGCGTAAATCACATTGATGGGAGCATTTTCCATCATGTTAAAGATGCGGGCCATCTCGCGCTCGGTCTTCACCTTTTGTGTGACCACCTGCCACGTCAGCATGGGGCCTAGGTATTGCCCGTTGTCGTCCAAAATCGCGCTCACGAGCAGATCGAGCACCTCCGGCCCGAGCTGGATGATGGCTTGATGTGGCAAATTCTTTGGGTCACTCAGCAGCTTGCGCTGGTGTTCCGGGTGCTTGTGGAAAATGTCGATCGATTTCCCGACGAGCTCGTTCGCTTTGAACGGCAGGTAGGCTTCCAAGGAGCGGAGTGTCTTCTCGGAAGCGCCATTCATGTAACGGATGATCAGGTCCCGGTCGGCATAGATCACGTTGGTGGGCGCCTTGTCGAGCATGGCGCGCATCCGGGCGGAATCCGTGCGCTCAGCGGCGGCGGCCAACAGATTGGTCAGGCTCCCGAGCGAGCGCTCGGTGTGCGTTCCCAAACGCTGTTCGGTGGTGGAGAAGAATAGGAAAACGCCGACAATTTTGCCCCGGACTTGGAGGGGTAGAGTTAACGCGCTCGCCATGTTCGCACGCGAGGCCGCAGCCGCTAGCCGGGGATTGCCAAAGTCTTCATCTGCGTCGGCGAGGACCCGTTTGCCGTCCTGCCAAGCCTTGCCGGCAATACCTTCGCCTCGGCGCCACTGAGCGCCTCGCACCACGCGCGATAGGCCCGCATCCGTCTGGCCAAAATCGGCGAGGAAACGCATGATCTCCTGGTCCGCGTCGATTTCAAGGTAGGCCCCGTAAGCCCAACCCAAGCGTTCGCACACCAGCTCCAAGGCCGCTTCCACCACTTGAGCGAGGGAGGTTGTCGCATTCAACGTCTCAACCAGCTCCGTCAGCAAGCCATCTGCACTAGCTGGAGCTTTGGACTGTTTGCTGGGGTGATTGGCTGAACCGTTTTGCTGGGGAGGGGGGAGTTGAGATAGACTTGCCATGTTCGATTCCTCTTCGGTTTTTGGTGAAATTTCTTGTTTCCCGCTGCTACGACCGTCGACAATCGCTTCTTTGAGCGGCGCCACAATGCTGACAATTTGCTGGACGGTTGGAGCGTCCACGCCGAGGCTTTCGAGTGTCGCCACGAGGTGCCCCGCCGCGAGGTCAAAGTGCGCCGAAGTGATCCCCATTCCGGAGTGGGCTGTGCGCATGTCTTTTCCGCGATACCGACTCGGACCGCCGAGCGCCTGAACCAGAAAGAGCGTCTGTTTCTTTTTCAGCGCCCGCAGGTTGGCGTCTTCAAAGTAGGGCGCTAACTCACTGTCGGCTAAGACACGGTCGTAGAAGGCGTCCACAGCAATTCGAATGGTGTCTTCGCCACCGAGTTGGGCGTATAGACTGTTTTCTTCGGTGGGGCTAACGGATAGATTTGACATAATTCCCTCTTTTTATGCTACTTTCAAAGTCTCAGGATCAATGTTGGCGGTCTTGTTGACGTCTAGAACCAAGAGCAGCTTGCCCTCGAGTTTGTACACCCCTGTGATGAGCTCGCGTGCGGGGCCAACGAGTGTGTCGGGGACCATTTCAAACTGTGATGAGCTCACGTGAATCACATCACCAATCTCATCCACGAGCAGGCTCACTGCCCCATCTTCCGAACAGACCACCACATTCATGGGGAGCGCTTTCGGATCACGTGCCGGCATCCCGAGGCGTTCGCGGAGATCAATCGCCGTGACGATTTGACCCCGCAGGTTGATGAGTCCCCCTACGGTGGCGGGTGCCAGGGGAACTTGCGTCATCTGTTGATAGCGGATCACTTCCTGAACTTCGCGTACGCCGACGCCGAAGATGAAGTTGCCAAGGTGAAAGGTGCAGTATTGATTTTCTTCAGGCATTTTTAACCTCGCTCAAGCAACCAGCGCTTGGGGAACTAGGCTGTCGGTGTGCGGCAGAATGCGTTCCATCACACCGGGAAGGTCCACCAACTCCACGACCTGGCCGTGCACAACAGCGGAGCCAAGAATTCCAGGGCGTCGCGCCGTAGAGTGGCGTTTGATGGCTTCATCAACGATGTCCACGATGGCAGCCACCACCAGGCCTACGCTCCTACCGCGATGGTCGAAAACGACCACGCTCAGCATCTCGGGTAGCTCAGTGTGCGCATCTGAAATCTCAGAGATGACGTCGCTCAAGTAGAAAAGCGGCATGATTTGACCGCGATATTGCACGACGTTGCTGGCGCCGGCACGTTCCACCAGCGTGCGCGGTACCTCTTCGAGTCTCGCAACGAGTCGGAGTGGGATCGCCAGTGTTTGGCGTTCGCCCGCGCGCACCAAGAGCAGTGATTCGGGTTTCTCATCCGCTGACTGGTTTTGCTTGCCTCGGTCGCCGAGCGAACGATCCCGTCTTGCCCCGATGACACTAGCCTTCTGAGCCAAGCCCAGAATGTCTAAGATGAGCGCCACCGATCCATCGCCCATGATCGTGGCTCCCGAAAAGGCGGGGATGTTTTTGAGTTGTTTTGCAAGTGGTTTCACCACGATTTCTTCGGTGTCGAGGATCTGTTCCACGAGCATTCCGAATTGCCGTTCGTCAGCTTGCAGCACGACGATCGTGGTGACCGCTCCTTCGCCAATGATAGACTTTCGACCGAAGAGCTCTTTGCTTAAGTCGACGATGGGCAACAGATTGCCACGGAGTCGATAGACCGGGACGCCTCCGATGTCTTCAATCCCGCAATCCGGCTTGTCCAGATCCATGCGAACGAGCTCCACCAGGCTAACCTGAGGGATCGCGAAGCGTTCCTGCCCAGAGGCGACAACGAGCGCCGGAATGATCGCCAAGGTGAGTGGGATTTTAATGTGCAGCGTGGTGCCTTCGCCGAGGCGGCTGCTGATGTCGACGCTGCCACCAATGCGCTCGATGTTGGTCTTCACCACATCCATCCCTACGCCGCGCCCAGAGACGTTGGTGACCTTCTCGGCGGTTGAAAAACCGGGCATGAAGATCAGCCCAAGCAATTCGCGTTCGCTCATTCGCGCCAAAATGGCAGCGGAAACAAGGCCTTTTTCGTGGGCATTGCGTCTGAGCTTCTCTGGGTCGATGCCGCCGCCGTCGTCCGAGATTTCAATGTTCACATGGCCACCTTCGTGGAACGCTTTCAGGCGGAGGTAGCCTTCGACGGGCTTGCCGGCAGCTTCGCGTTTTTCTGGTGACTCAATGCCATGGTCGACAGCGTTTCTGACGATGTGCGTGAGGGGATCCTTGATGGCTTCAATGATCGTCTTGTCGAGCTCGGTGTCACGCCCTTCCATTTCAACACGGATGCGCTTTTTGCAGGAACGTGCGAGATCACGAATGACTCTTGGGAACTTCGACCACACGGTGTCGATGGGCTGCATGCGTGTTTTCATCACGCCTGCTTGAAGCTCCGTGGTCACCAGGTTGAGCCGCTGCGTGGTGGTTTGAAGGGCAGCGTCGGTATCGGGGCCGACAAACTGTAGGATCTGGTTGCGAGCCAAGACCAATTCGCCAACCAAGTTCATGAGTTTGTCGAGCTGGCTCACTTCGACGCGGATGGTGGTATCCGCCAAGCCACCGTTTTGCGCTTTCGTCTTCTTTTGCAAATTCAGAGCATCGACGACGTCTTCGGGTGCAACTTTGCCCTGTTCAACCAGGATTTCGCCCACGTGCCGCGGATCGCCAGCGTTCTGGAGCTCCAATACGTCTTGAACCTCTGTGCGCGTGATGAGTCCACCTTGGACGAGCAACTCACCAATCTGTGGAGGGGGAGCCGGATCCCGTTGGCCGACCTCACGGGAAGCCGTGGGTACCGCTGCAGGCGGTGATTGTAGTGAGCGTGTGGGCTTGGGTGCTGATCGACTGGGATCCACTAAGCGTGCAAGCTCCTGCACGAGCTGGCTGTAGTCGCCTGAGCCTTCCTCTCCGCTGGCCTCGACGGAAGTGAGCATCTCCCGGATCGCATCCACGAGGCTCAAGAGAGCGGTAGTGATTTCGCCGCTCACGCTGAGCTTGCCATCTCGCAGCAGGCTCAGCAGGTTCTCGCCGACGTGAGTGACGCTCTCTAACTTTGAAAAGCCGAGAAAGCCGCAGGTGCCTTTGACGGTGTGGACGGTGCGGAAGATGCGTGCCAGCGACTCCTTGGCGTCGTTCGGGTTTTCCTCCAGCCGAACCAGATCCTGCTCCAGGGTGCCGAGGTTCTCGTGGGTTTCAACCAGAAACTCCCTAACGATATCGTCTAATTCAGCCATGGCATTACTCAGAAGTAGTGAAGGCGTTGGCGGTGTTTTCGGACACCTGCTCTCGCTTGCCCTCGGTTCAGGGCTGGGAACGGCTCGCGTTAACTTGGATTTAATAGAGTGCTTGCATTATTTTTGGCGTGTGACCATTTGGTCGGAACCGGCGTGAGCGACACCATTAGAAGTAGTGAATCAGCCGCCAGTTTCCCTGGCGAACAGGGGTTCCGTAGCGTCACATTCTGGCAAAACGCGAGCCTGTGAGGGTTCGAAGGTTACGCTGGGTCCCGAAGGAGAGAATCTGAGAGCAAGTTCACGTCAAGAATGAGGTGCTCTGCGCGATTTCCCCGGACGGCGGGGGAGGAAGAGGGGGACGGTGCCCGGACGATAGTGGTTCACGGGCCGGACTGAAGGCCTTGGCGAGTCCGGCCGTCACGGACTGCATGGCATGGAGAACGTGAAGTAATGTTCTTTGCCGCTGGGGGTTTGGTCCGATCGCTTAGACGGGTAAGATGGCAAGATGCCTACGCGTGTTCTCATCGTTGATGATGATCCAGATCTGAGTGCGCTCCTAAGATTGGCATTCAGAGCGCACTTTGAGGTTGAGGTGTTCGCCGAGCCAGAGCGCGCTCTCGAGTGTGTCAAAGAGCAGGGGGCGGATGCTGTGCTCACAGACATCGTGATGCCAACGATGAGCGGACTGGAGTTCTGTCGCCTGTGCCGCGCTCACCAGCGCGACCTCCCGATCGTGGTGATGACCGCCAGTAGCAGTTTGGAGATGGCAGTGCAGGCGATCCGGGCCGGTGCGGACGACTTCCTGAGCAAGCCTTTCAGCCCCGAGGCAGCGCTGATCCGCGTGCAGCATGTGCTGAGCGAGAGCGGGAATAGAAAGGAACTTCAACGCCTCCAAAGAGTGATCAGTCGCGGCGGTGACTTCGAGCGCATCGTGGGTGATTCTGCTCCGATCCGCGTAGTTAAGGAAAAGCTCAGCCGGATCGCTCCCACCGAAGCGAGTGTGCTCATCACCGGTCCGAGTGGTACCGGGAAGGAGCTTGCCGCGCGCTATTTGCACGATGCGAGTGCGCGTAGCCGAGGGCCGTTTGTTGCTGTGAATTGCTCAGCGCTTCCCGAACCACTCTTGGAGAGCGAACTTTTCGGGCACAAGCGGGGCGCCTTCACGGATGCACGAGCCGATCGCGATGGGCTCTTTCTCCAGGCGAACGGGGGCACCCTTTTCTTGGATGAGGTGGGGGAGTTACCACTTGGCCTACAACCGAAGCTGCTTCGCGCTCTCGAAGAACGTAAGATCCGTCCCGTCGGTGGGGCGACCGAAATACCGACTGATTTTCGATTGGTCGTGGCCACCAATCGAGATCTAGCGACGGCGGTGCATGAAGGGCGCTTCCGCGAAGATCTCTATTATCGGCTCGATGTAGTGAATGTGGTGCTGCCGGCGCTGCGTGCGCGCGGCACAGATGTGATGCTTTTAGCGGATATCTTCGTGACGGAGTTCGCAGAGCAGAGCAAGAAGAAGATCCAAGGTATCGGCCCGGAGGCAGCGCGTTGCCTGTTGGCCTATACCTGGCCCGGGAACGTGCGCGAGCTCAGGAACGCTGTGCAACATGCGGTGGTGCTGACGCAATCAGCCTGGATTGAGCTTGCTGATCTGCCAGAGCGCATCACCTCTCACGCAAGCTCTGATGTCGTGATCCCCACACACGATCCCGGGGAAATGGTCAGTATGGATGAGATTGAACGCAGATACGTGCTGCGTGTGCTTGAAGCTGTGGATGGAAACAAGGTGGAAGCAGCCCGGATCCTTGGGTTCGACAGGCGAACGCTGTATCGGAAATTAGAGCGTTATCTTGAAGAGAACACCTAGGCTGCGGGTCATTGTTGGTTTTGGACCGGGGACACAATCCATTGCGTCGCATGGGCGAGATCCGAAGAGAAGCGCCAATCAACTTGCTTCAGCTTGGCCATCAATTTTCTGATCTTGCCCTCAATGGCCACGTCTGTCAGAGCGGGAACAATCCAAGCCATGCGCGATCGACGCTTGGCCACGGGCGCGCGCGCTAAGCGTGAGGTCAGCAGGGCCCAATCCCAATCAGACAATGCGAACACGTCGGCGTTGCTAAGGTCCCAAAGCAAGTCGAGACCATCGGAATAGTGCTGAGACTCGCGGAGCGCAGCGTACACAGCATCAAAGGAGCGCAGCGTTTGGAGCCCCAATAGGCTGAGGCGAGCGTGAGTTGCGCAAAATTCAAGCTCAAACGTTTCTGTGTGCACCGATGCCAGGATTGTGATGGGGTGAGCTCCTTGGCTCGCTCCTTCGGGCTCCAGCTTGAAGGCAGAGTGACTCCCGGAGGGGAACGCCTTCCCAAGCGAGAGCTTCGTGGACGGCTGAATTGACGAGGGATGTTGGGGTTGCATTCCCAAAGGAAGAGCAGGATTCGTACCAGGAGCTGTGTCCCGTGTAACTCATTGAACTGATTGAAGGCTCATCAACTCCTGTGGCGCACTTGCTCGTCGGCACGCATTCTTGTCACATTGCTCGTGCGTTTCTGTCACATTCACCACATTCCTAGCAGTCTTGTCAAGATGCCGGAACGGCAGATCTGAAATTATGTATTTCAGTTTAGGTGCGCTCAAACTCGAGGTTCGAGGCGTTGCGGCTTCGATGTTTGGCCCAAAATGCGACGGGCACTAGCCACAGCAGCACGGACAGTGCGGCCACCGAAAAGACGACTCGATACGCCGCCACCGAATCCCAGCCGCGTGTCCGCAAAATGGCGTTCAAGATCCCAGCCACGACTGGACCTAGCAGCATGCCCAAACAGCCCGCTGCGTTCACCAGCGCCATGGCTGTTCCGCGACGCTCGGGCGAAGCCTCGTTCGCCGCCATGCACAGCGTGGACGCGAAAACGAGCGCTCCAGAACTACCTATCAGCACCATCACGCCAGGCAGCGCTCCAGGCCCCACCTGACCCAGAGCGGCTAGCCCAAACGCGTAGACGGCTCCTCCTACGAGCAACACCGTCATTCGCGGCAAGCGGTCCCCCAAACGTGCGGCGGGGTACATGAGCAGCGCGAAAGGCAGTGTGAGGAGTGAATAGAGCAGCCCAATCCGGGCATCGCTCAGGCCAAAGGCACGGTGCGCGTAAAGCGCGAAGCTGACCACCAAGCACCCGACCGTGAAACGGCCGACGAATGCTGACGCGAGGGGCACCCACAGCGCAGGTTCTCGGCGCATAACCTCAAGAGAGACGCCCGTCCTGCGATTCTGAGCCCACCATTCTTTGGGCAGAAAACTGCCGAGACCTGCGGCGAGCAGTGCGAATACAGCGCCCGCGACAAACGGAGCGCTCAGCCCTATCTTCAATAGGAGGCCGCCGAGCGAACTGCCGAACGCGACCGCAAGCATCAGGCAGGAGCCTGCGATCCCCATCACCTTGGCATTCCCAGTTCTACGCGCAGTGGAGGCAGCACAGGTCATTAGCAGTGTCGCGGAGCCTACGTGCGCGGCACCCTGAAACGTGCGCAAAGCCAGAAGTACAGGCAGTGGAAGCCCGATTGGAAGCAACAGCTGAATGATGGCATCCAGCACGCCCAAGGCAATGAACGCTGGGAAGCGATAGCCCTTGCGATCGGTAGCCCAACCGATGAGGGGGGCCGCCAAGAAACCACCGACCATGTTGAGCGACATGAAGGCGTGAATGTAGCCATCATCCGCTCGATACAGCTCAGCGAATAGCGGGCGCGCGCTCGGGACAAGGAGAGTTGCTGGCAGCATCTGAAAGAACACGAGGGCGCCAAGAAGGAGACTGGAAGTGGCTGGATCCTGGGGTGCTACGCGTTCAGGCTGAGTCTTCATAGCAGCGATCAACGGTCAGGGGTTCACGCTGGGTAAGGCCAAGATTGGGCAAAATACAGCGAGATATGCCATGAACTGAGCGACGCAGAACTGAGGAGCGGATACCTGGAAGCCATGAACACAGAAGCAAGTGTTGAGTAGCGCGTCAACGATTTGACATGAGCCTCTGGGAAATTCGCCTCCGGCTTCGGGTTTCGATGACGTGGTTAGCAGGCGTCATATCAGACCATGAACTGCAGTTGGCTTTCAAAGATGTAGTTGTCGACATCGACAATCCGATCGGTGCGGCGTTAAGGGTATGTTGAAAAACGGCCTGAACCGCAGGCGGTTAGGCGTTTGAGAGCAAAGGGTGCGCTGGGCGCGTTGGGCGTTGAAGCGCGGAAACGATCCCACGGGCGACGTCCCTCAAAGATGCAACCTCGGCCGCAGCGCCGAGCTCGATGGCCGCGCGGGGCATGCCGAAAACCACAGAACTTGCCTCGTCTTGCGCGATAGTGTGCGCACCCTTGGTACGCATCGCGCTCAAACCTTCCGCACCATCGCGTCCCATGCCGGTGAGCAGCACGCCTACCGCACGCGAACCGATGTTGTTTGCAATCGAATGAAAGAGCACGTCTACGGAAGGGCGGTGGCCGTTAACTCGTGGCCCTTCACGAACTCGCACCCGCAGGTCCTTTCCGGCACGTTCGAGAGTCATATGTTTCCCTCCGGGCGACACCAACGCTTGACCATCGCGCAGCACTTGGCAGTCCACCGCCTCGACCACGTCAATGGCTGCATTTTGCCGCAAGCGCGCCGCAAACGCCGACGTGATGTAGGGCGGCATGTGCTGGACGATGAGGATCGGTGGCACTCCGTTCGGCAAGGCGCGAATGACAGCTTCGACCGCGACCGTGCCCCCCGTTGAAGCGCCAATCGCCACGACTGCCACGTCGTTGCGCGTTCGCAATTCGGCTAGCTGAGGTGCAAAGCTCACCGCCGTGCGCCGTGCCACGACCGCGCTTCTTACCGCGTCAATCAAGTCATACTCAAGCTGGGCTCGAGTGTAGGTTTCGTTCGGCTTACAGATGACTTCTGCGGCCCCTGCTTCATACGCTTCAAAGGCAACCTCGCCGCCGCGCGTCGTGAGCGATGAGCACACAATCACTGGCATCGGCTGATAGTGCATCAAGCGGCGCAGAAACGTGAGGCCATCCATCTTCGGCATCTCCACGTCGAGCAGCATCACATCCGGCCGCAGCTGGACGATGAGGTCCCGGGCTGCGAAAGCGTCTCCAGCTTGGCCAACCACCTCAATGTCCGCAGTTGTAGCCAGAATTTGCGCGAACAGTCGGCGACACACGGCAGAATCGTCCACAAGCAGCACACGGATCATAGCGAAGGCTCCAGGCTAACTCTCAAGTCGAGTGGACGTCCCTCAAGGTCGATGAGTGTGAGGGCGAAGCTGGATTCTGACCTGGGACCAGGCGCCTCGTGCGCCACAACGGGGATCCCGAGCTCGCAGAGACATTCGGTACCGAACAATTCGGCTACAAGCGCGCCGGTGATGACATTGGCGATCTCTGCAATGGAGTTATCTGCGAGTCGGTGAGCCTCTGGGTCGTCGGCCTCCAAACCCAGCATATCGGCGGCTATCGCCATGGCTAGGCCATGAGCCGCATACAGCTCTACCTTGCCTGTTCGCGGGCCGGCGAACGTAAGCGTGGCGCACGTCACAGGCTCGGGCCATACCTCGGGCTCCGGACCCGGTTGAGTAAAAAGAAACGCACATTCTTCGAGCACCTGCCCCGCTACTTGGTGAAGCAACGATTCGCTGAGCGGCGTCATGTGACCGCCTCCAGGCCAAGTACTTCGCGGACTGTTCGCGCCAGCATCTCTGGGCGAAAAGGCTTGGTCAGGTACCCGGTAACTCCTAGCTCCTTGAGGCGGGAGATCCGAGCTTCGCTCCGCTCGGTGGTTACCATCACGACGGGAACCTTCGCGGTCAGGGGGTCTGACGTCATCCTTTCGACGAGCTCGATGCCGTTCATTTCCGGCATACTGATGTCACACAGGACGAGGTCGATCCATTGTGCATTCAATATGTCGAGCGCCTGCTGCCCGCCGGCAGCTTCGAACACCTGGTTGATCTGCAAACCACCCACCGAAAGAGATTTCACCACCATGCGGCGCATGACGGCTGAATCGTCGACGACAAGTACCGTCAACATGTTGGTGAGCTCCACGAAACGGACTGATATGCCATCACAGTTCTACCTCTATGGGTTCATCACTTCTGCGCACTGTCGTTTTTCCGGTTGCCAGGTACAGCCGTGTCGTTCGCGAGGCGCTGCCGCCAACGTCCTCAGCCACTACCGCAACGCCAACTTTCCAGAACATTTTCCTCAACATGACGTAATTCCGGCGCCCGATTTCGAACGTGCCGTTCTCATCGTTGATGTTCGCGCCACCCACGACCTTCACGATCAAATCAGACTTTCTGCAGGAAAATCCGTACATTTTCTCGAACAGCAGTGGCACTCCAGTATCCGCGAACATCGCCGGTCGGGCCAGCGCCTTCTCCGGGGTGACTGACGAATGCGGGAGCATGTAGTGGATCATCCCGCCGGCTCGACGGACGTGGTCGTACACAACGACAGCGATACAAGAGCCAAGCGCATACGTCACGAGCGACGCGTTGGGATCCGCACTCACCTGCAGATCACCCATCCCCACCGTAATTTGGGTCACCGTCAGCCTGCCTTTCGATAGACCGAAGGCTTCAGCATACCGAGCCCCGTCCGTACGCCATTCAGCGTTTCGGAGTGCGCAATCACCAAGAGACCGCCCGGCTTCAACAGGCGTTCGATCTCTCCTACCAGGTGCTGACGAGTCGATAGGTCAAAGTAGATCATCACGTTGCGGCAAAAGACGACATCCAGCGGGCCACACAAGGGGAAGGGGAGCGAAGAAAGGTTGAGGCGTTTGAACACGATCTTGCTCCGCAGGGCCTCGTTCACGCGTAGAATATTCGGGCCTCCCGCAGGATCGGCTTCTTCGTGAAAGTACTTCTCGCGCAAAGGGCGCGGCACCCGTGCCAACTTACTGGCTTCGTAGCTGCCTTGCGACGCGGTTTGCAGCACGCTCATAGAAATGTCGGTGGCTAGCAGCCGCCAGTTATCCACCTTGCTGCCCAGCGTTTCCGCCAGCGTCATCGCGAGGGTGTAGGGTTCTTCTCCTGTGGACGCGGCGGCACACCAAACGCGAACACGTTTGGTGCCGTGCGCGGCGCACGACAAGAGCTCCTCTCGGAATACTTCGAAGTGATCGTCTTCACGATAGAAGCTAGTGAAGTTGGTCGAGATCACGTCGAGAAAACTGATGAGCTCTTCGCCGCTCTTGTCGTTCCGTAGGTATTCTAGGTACTGATGTTCACTCCCAAGCCCTAAGCTCCTAACCCGTTTAGCTATCCGGGAAGAAACCAGAGCTTCCTTGTTTTCGCGTAGCGCAATACCAGCGTGCTGGTACGCGAGGTCGCGAAAGCCCTGAAAAACCTGGCGATCCATGATTTCCCCGGATCCGATTAGAAGTCTCGAAAGTCTGCATCGTTCTCAATCGGAATCAGGGCTCTGGCGTGGGCGTTGCCGTTGCCTTTGCCATTCGCGAAGTGGCCAGCGTTCGTTCTTGGCATGGGAGGAGGCACCCGACGTGACGGGATGGCGCGCGATGGTTTGCGCGCAGCACGGATAGCCGTGCCAAGTTGAAATTCACCGACAAGGCCTGTGAGCTCTCGCGCCTGCCCGGCCAGCTCTTCCGCAGCGCTTGAGGTTTCTTCCGAATTGGCAGCAGCTTGTTGGGTAGCCTGATCCATTTGAGTCATCGCGCGCTGCGATTGCTCAATGCCTTCTGCCTGCTCTTGGCTGGCGCGGGCAATGTGCGAGACGATTTCGCTCACCTTTCCTACGGAGCCAACGATTTCACCTAACGTAATGTTGACACGCCCGCTGATCTCTTCGCCATGCTTGGTCAGCGACATGGATTCGCCAATCAATTGTTCGGTCTTCTTGGCCGCCTCTTTGCTTCTTAGAGCCAGATTGCGCACTTCCTCTGCCACCACCGCGAAGCCTCGCCCCGCCTCCCCGGCTCGGGCTGCTTCAACCGCAGCGTTGAGGGCGAGTAGATTCGTTTGAAACGCGATGTCGTTGATATCGCGAATGATCGCGGCGGTGCCTTCTGTCGAAACTCGGATCTTGCTCATGGCGTCAGTCATCTGCAGCATGGCAGCACTGCCATTAGTCGAGGCCTGCCGTGCGCCTTCCGCGAGTAAATTGGCCTGTACGGCGCTGTCCGCGTTGCGTTTGGTGGCCGCCGACATTTCGATCAGCGCCGCCGAGGTTTCTTCGAGGGCGCTGGCCTGTTCGGACGCACCTTGTGCCACGGATTGGCTGCTCGACGCGATCTCTGAGGAAGCGGTGGCAACCTGTTCCGAGGTTGCGGCGACCTGTAACAGGCTAGTTTGTAGGTTTTCCGCAGCTTTGTTCAAGGAGCTGGTCATGCGGCGGTATTCACCTTGAAAGTCTTCGCGGCCACGAGCCGTGAGATCGCTCGCAGCAAGGCGCTCAAGGACGCGGTTTGTCTCCTCGAGTGGCTCGGATACCGCCTCAAGCACTCGGTTCATGCCCGTGAGAAGCTCGGCATAGCCCCCCTGGTACTTGGAAGCATCGGCGCGCTTTGAGAGATCACCCGATTGGGCTGCACTGATTAACACCTTAACTTCGGCAACAAGCCCGCGGAGCACGTTTGTCGCCTGGGCCATGTTTTGGAAAGCAGATCCGCGTCAGATTTCGGCTGAATTTCCATGCTGAGGTTGCCGCTGCCGAGCGCTGACGCTACTTCGGCGATGCCTCCTATGTAGCTCACCAGCGAACGGAACGAATCGGCCAGCGCCCCTATTTCGTCCTTACCTTGATGCTCGATTTTCTGGTTAATATCACCTTGGGCGATGCGCAACGCGGCTTGCTTCAGCCTCTCAACGGGGCGAGTAATACTAAGGGTGAGCCAGATCCCCAGGCCCAGCGCACTGAGTACTCCCAGGATCATGATCGCCCAGACCTGCTTGCTGGCCGCAGCCACCGCTGCTTCTCCATCCGTGGTGCTCTGGTCAAGTCGCTTGCGCTCTATCTCAACCATGATGTCGACGGCTTCAAGGAACGTATCCCGCCCTGCGGCATTGCTGTCGACGGTCTGAACGGCAGCCTTGGGGTCCCCCGCATCAAGCTGCTGCCAGATTTGGTCGTTCACCTGTCGATAAGCGCGCAAGCGTGACATGACGTCGCGCCACGGCCCCACTTCCGGGGGTGTGATGGGGATGGCGTCAAATGCTGCCACGGCTTTATCGATGTCGCCGAAGGCCTTATCGCGAGCTTGGCGGCTGGCTCGAGCTCGTTCTGGGCGTCCGTTGCCTACGGCTATAATCCCCCTGCCTGTTTCCCAGAGTGCCCGGAAAAACGCTCCCCGAATCTCCGTAGTGTAGACCCAGGATGGGCCGGTATCCCTGGTAGCCGTGATGAGCTGCGTATTGACGTTATGCACCCCCTGCAACCCGAAGTAACCAACTAGAGCTGTAGCGACTGCCCCAATTGCAAACGCTGACAATAACTTGGATTTAAGTGAACCAAACATGATCTTGACCCTTTATTTAGTGAACAGTTAGCCGGCGGTTTCGGCAACGCGAATCGCTTCGGGCGCGGTGAGCACGCGATCGATATCCAGCAAGAAAATAATGCGTTTGTCGGCTTTGCCAACGCCGAGGATGAAATCTGCGACGGCTTGGCTTTGAAAGTTTGGCGGGGGCTCCACTTCCGTGTCCGCGATCGCCCGGACTTCAAGCACCTCATCAACTAGGATGCCCATCGTGAGCCCAACGCCGACAGCACCTATCTGAACGACGATGATCACGCTTTGGCTAGTCGTCATCGCCGTTTCCATGCCGAATTTCACGCGCAAATCTACGACGGGGATCACTTTGCCCCGCAGGTTGATGACACCCCGAATGAAATCAGGCGCCCGCGGCACGCGTGTGATCTCAAGCAAACCGATCAGCTCGCGCACTTTTTGAATCTCGATTCCGTACTCCTCCGCAGCCAGCTTGAAGGTCATGTACTTGTCGGCCGCACCGAGCGGCTTGCCTGTCTTCTCGGTTACATCTTGTCCTGAACTCATGCTGCTACCTCTCCTGAATCGCTATTGGCTCGACGCCGCCGGCCAGAATGGCCACCGAGTCGATCGACATTTAGAATTAGGCCCACTCGCCCGTCGGGAAGGATGGCGGCGCCCGCGAGGAGTTCTAGATTGCCCAGCCCCTCGCCGAGCGGCTTGATGACCACTTGCTGTTGCGTCAGGATCTCGTCCACCAAGAGGCCAAGCTTTCGGCCCGCACTCTCCAAAATCACACAGCGCACCTGCTCGGCAGGCAACGGAGTTGCCTGAATATTGAAGAGCGTTCCTAGCCGAAGCAGCGGCAGTATCTCTCCGCGCACACGCAAGAGCTCCGTGCCATCGCCGAGCGCGTGGACCATCTCTCGAGTTGGCTGCAACGACTCAACGATCGACAGACTCGGAATGATGTAGCGTTCGTCGCCTGCGGATACCAACATGCCATCAATGATCGCCAGTGTCAGCGGCAAGATGAGCTTGAAGCTCGTGAACTTGCCGAAGGTTGAGTCGACTAACACGCGGCCGCGCATATCCTCCACGCTGCGCTTGACCACATCCATCCCTACTCCTCGGCCCGAGATTTCCGTTACCTGACTCGCGGTGGAAAAACCCGGCACGAAGATCAGTGCAAAAACGTCCTGATCGCTGAGTAGATCGCCGGAATCGTGAATCAGACCGCGCTCGCGGGCTTTCTTCAGAATTCGGTCGCGGGGGAGCCCTCTGCCGTCATCGGTGAGCTCAATTGCCACGCTGCCGCCCTCATGCGACGCTGATAAATGCAGTGTGGCGGTGGCGGATTTGTTGAGTGCGCGGCGCTCATCCGGAGTCTCTACTGCGTGATCAATAGCGTTGCGGATCATGTGCACCAGAGGATCCTCAATGCGCTCTACCATGCTGCGATCCATCTCGGTTGTTTCGCCGCTCTGCACCATCTGCACCATCTTGCCAGTCTTGCGAGACAAATCGCGCACCAGGCGTGCCATCTTTCGGAACACTCCGCTCACTGGAACCATGCGCATGCGCATCGTGGCGTTTTGCAGGTCACGACTGATCTTGGTCATCTGGCTCAGGTAATTTCTGAGTTTCGCCGTAGAAACGTCAGCTAACTCGGGAGCGTTCACCACCATCGATTCGACGATGATCAGCTCTCCAACCAGCTCCACGATGCTATCAACGCGTTCGAGATCGACCTTCACGGTGTCACGAATACGCGTTGCGCTGGTCTCGACGTGAATTGCAGGGGTTGCTGTTTGGGTGTCGGAGTTTGCCGCGCCCGCACTACGGTAGTTTTTGGCGGTGTTGCTCGAAACGCTGTCGGGCGGAGCCTCTGTTTTAGGCTTGGCTTGCTGCCCCGCGGCTGCACTTCTCTCTGAATCTAGGTTAACGTCGTCCTTCGCCGGGCTGACGGCCTGTTGGGCGCTGGCGCGTTCGAGGCGAGCGATCAGCGCTGGCAAAGTCGGGTTGCTCGGATCGGGTAAGCCCTGAGCCACTGTAACGCGCAGAGCCTCCAGGGTTCTGCGCATGCTGGCTGAAGCGTCGAAAACGGCATCGAGTGCTTCACCGGTCAGCTCCAGCTTCTCCAGACGCACCTGATCCAGGAGCGCCTCGGTCACGTGAGCCAGCCAGGTGACTTCTGCAACACTTAAAAAACCCGAGACACCTTTGATACTGTGGAAGACGCGAAATAGAGCATTGACCTGCTCGCTATCCGTAGCTGCTTGCTCCGCAGCGAGCAGAATGGCCTCTGCACGGTCGAGCCCTTCGAGGCTCTCTGCGACGAAGTCCGCGAACAGCTCCACCATTTCCTGGTCGCGAGCGGCAGGTGGCTGGGATAGAGAACTCACGCGGGGCAGTTCCGCTACTGGATGTAGGCTAACCGCTCGATGTGCAGGCTCCACGTTGCGTTTCATCGGCGGCGCAGCTTCAACATCAGCGCCGGGCGTACGACCGCCGGGCGTACGAGTTAGCTCAGTTTCCAATTGATCGAGCAGCTCGCCCACGCGGGTCAAGCCGGCAACCTCCTCGGGCGATCCCTCGGCGCCCAAGCTTTCCAGTGCGTCAGCTGCCTGGCGCTTGAGTGCTGCGTCCTCCAGTACATCTACAAGCGAGGTGAGGCCCGCACGAACCTTCGTCGCCGTGTCCGGATCCTCCGCAGAGCCTAAGACGCAGTCGAGGGCCAGTTGACGTAGGAGCTCTGCAGCGACGATCTGAGGCGGTCTGGATTTCGCTTTGCGGGGCATAATTCCGGATCTTAGGGCAGCTTACCCAGTACGAATGTGAGGGGGCCATTCCAACAAACGGCGCTTCAAAGCCCCGAATAAGGCCTGCGTGCATTTTCTAGGCAGCCATCACTTCTCGACGCGTTGCCCTCGCTCTGAGTTGGCGGCGCTCCAACTTTCAGACCTCGAAGAAGTACTCGCAGGCTCGCCAACGGCCTATTCAAACTCTGCACGTTCGCGGTCTAAGCGTTCGCGGCGGACGAGCCCCATAGCCACGAGAAGTTCTCCCAATTGTGGTGTTTCCCGCATTTAAATTTTGAGGCCGGCTGTCGCGTAGGAGTGTTACTTCGCGCGCGTTCATGGCTCTAGGGCGGTGTGTCTGCGGACGTGCGCTGAGGTGGGAGTCAAGTAGTCCACGAGCCGCGCTAGCCGGATGGGTAGCAGATCACTTGCCGCGCTGCGGGGACAGGGTCGTTCAGGCGCCAGTCGGCGAGCGGCGACGGTGTGGTGGATAGCGTCTTCGGCGAAGCTTGCGCCGATACGAAAACGCCGGAGGTTACGGGAAGTGTGCACCAGAATGCCGTCCGGGCGAATTCTGCGGCGATGGCAAAGTGAACGGCGCCGAGCAGTGCGACGACGGAAATCGAAGTGCCAACGATGGTTGCACCGCGGCGTGCACCAGCGGCCTGCGCTAAACGGCACGTCCCGGCAAGTTAACGCAGCAGCGGGGCATGATCCAAAAAGAGGGTCGCCGAGCCAAAGTGTTGGCTGACAGGCGCTCTTGTGCCTGTCATTCTTGGGGGACTGAAACAGTGCGCGCGATTGCCGCACACAAAAGGACATATCTCATGGCCCGAGTACTCGAGTTCGTGCTGGTGCGCGGTTGTTTTTTGGCATTTTCTGTGGCTCTTATCGGATGAAATAGCTCGGCGGGTGCACCTCCCCGAAAAGATCCCAGCACGAGTGGTTTGGGCGCCAATGGCGAGGTTCTAGGCGCGACTGGGGGTGCCAACGGAACAGGTCCGGATGGCTCTGGAGTTGGAGGCACTGGAACTGGGTTCGGAACTGGCGGTGGCGGTTCAGGCATGGTCGGTGCGTGTACCACCCCCGGCGTCACGTCGCCGGGAGCCTCGCCGCTACGCCGACTGACGCACACAGAGTACGACAATACCGTAGAGAGCCTGTTAAGCGTTGCGACCAAGCCTGCCCGGGCGTTCCCGCTTGAAGAACGGGCCTACAATTTCGACAACAACGCTACCGTTCGCAGCGTGAGTCAGATCCTCGCGGAACAGTACGAAGCTGCAGCCACCACGATTGGCAGCGCGCAAATCGCTAGCCTGGCCCCGCTCCTGGGCTGCGATCCCGTGGCTGCGGGTGAAGATACGTGCGCGGCTCAGTTCTTTGAGGTCTTCGGGTTGCGCGCGTTCCGACGTCCGTTGAACGCGGCGGAAAAGGCACGATTGACGGCTTTTTATCAGACGTCAAAGACTGCCAACGGATTTGCCAATGCCATCCAAATGGTCGTGTCTGCAGTCTTGCAAACACCGCAGTTCTTGTATCGGATGGAGACCGCGGACACAGCTGGTGCACCCGCAACGGCAAGTCCGGGCTTGCTCGAAGCGGGGCCGTATGAGCGTGCCAGCCGTTTATCCTATCTCTTGACTCAGAGCATGCCGGATCCCGAGCTCCTTGCAGCTGCGGGGCGCGGTGAGCTGGCGACGAAAGAGCAAGTCGCGGCCCAAGCTCAGCGTCTTCTTGCAACCACCAAAGCCAGGAGCAACGTGGTGAGTTTTCACTCCCAATGGCTGGATTTTGGCGCGATGGGGCAACTCACCAAGGACGCGAACCTATTCCCGAACTTCACGCCAACCATTGCCGCTGCCATGCGTGATGAAGCCGATGCTTTCGTCGAGCACACGGTGTTTGACGGCGCTGGAGACATGGCCGCACTGCTCAAGTCTTCCCAATCGTATATGAACGACGCGTTGGCAGGCTTTTATGGGGTGACGGCACCGGGCTCAGCCGCTGCGCCGGCCCCCGTATTGCTCCCCGCCGCGCAACGTTCAGGATTGCTCACGGTTGCGGGGCTGCTGGCGGGTCACTCCAATCCTACTCAGGGATCACCTGTGGTGCGAGGCTTCTTCATTCGCGATAGCTTGCTTTGCCAGAAGCCACCGCCTCCGCCGCCGGGTGCTAACATCACGGTGCCGGTATTCGATCCAACGCTGACAACCCGCGAGCGCTTCGCGGCACATAGCGCTAATCCTACCTGCAAGACGTGCCATCAGTTGATGGATCCGATTGGTCTCGGCTTTGAACACTACGATGCCGTCGGGATGTGGCGGGCTGACGAAGCCGGCAAACCGGTGGATGCCAAGGGCGAGCTCACGATGACGGACGTCGATGGTCCGTTCGATGGTGCCGTTGAGCTGGGGCAAAAGCTTGGAGCGAGCAAGGTGGTCAGTGATTGCGCGACCAGCCAGTGGTTTCGTTTCGCGTATGGGCGGCTGGAATCTGGGGAGGACTCGTGCACCCTGGATCGGCTGAAAACGGCTTTCACAGGGTCGAGCGGGAGCGTGAAAGATTTGCTGGTGCAACTCACGCAGACGGACGCGTTCCTGTATCGAAAAGCCCCTTGAGATTGGAGAAAACAGATGACTCATCCTCTTTCATCCACAACACGACGCAGGTTTCTCAAGGCAGCGGGCGGGATCGCCGTGGGTTTGCCCTTCCTGGAGGCGTTGACTCCCAGGAACGCCCGTGCGGCTACGCCGGAGTCGCGTTTTATCGTCATCTACACACCGAATGGTTCCAACAACCTTGCTCTGTTCCAACCGCAGGGCCTCGGCGCCAACTTCACGTTGGGCACAGAATCTGAGCCCGTGCTGCCCTACAAGAGCAAGCTCTTGGCACTCACCGGCGTGGATATGCAAAGCGCCACAGCGGGCGACGTGGGTGACCAGTATGCGGTTGGCATGGGCCACATGTTAACCGCACGCAGTTACACGGTGGATCCAACGCTTGCCACGGCTGAAGGCGATAAGGACTACCCGGTGGGCTTCGCCAACGGCATCTCGGTGGATCAGGAGATCGCCAACGCGATCGGGGTCAATAGTCGTTATAAATCGCTCCAATTTGGCGTGCAAACGAGTGTGCGTTACGGCAATCATCCGTTTAGCCGCATGAATTATGCAGGCCCTGCGCAACCGGTATCGCCCGAAGATAGCCCACTCGCTGCCTACAATCGCCTCTTCAGTAGCGTCTCGACTCCCCCCGGTATGCTGGATGCGGGGCTAGCCCGGCGACGTAGCGTGCTCGACTACGTGCTGAAAGAGTTTGAAGCCGTCAATTCTTCGGTGCCCGCTGCCGACAAAGTACGGCTCGATCAGCATCTGAGTATGATCCGCGAAGTGGAGCGAGGGCTCCAAGCTGGGGGCGTAGGGGGCCCCGTGTCTTGTGACCAAGCAGCCGGCATAACGCCAATCGCTGGTCACAATCTGCACGCAAATTTCCCGGCCGTTGCCAAACAGCAGGCGGATCTGCTTGTGCTCGCACTGGCCTGCGGGCTCACACGTGTGGCGTCACTCCAATATTCCTATGCGCGTTCCCTCGAGCGCCTGGAGTGGGTGAGCACGCAAAGTTGCGCGCCTTGTGGCACCATTACCGAGGATCATCACTCGATTTCGCACCAGGGCGGCGATGCAAAATCGGACGCGCAGATGGCGGTGATCAATCGTTGGTATGCGGAGCAGGTTGCCTATCTGGTTGGAAGGTTGGATGCCGTCAACGAGGGGAGCGCCACGTTGCTCGACAACTCCCTGGCATTCTGGTGTTCGGAGGTCTCGTACGCGGCAAATCATTCGTACGCAGGCATTCGAGCGTTCTTGTTTGGTACGGCTGGTGGCAAGATCAAGACTGGGCAACATCTCGCCTTTGAGGGAGTAGCGCACAATTTGCTGCACGTGACCTTCCTAAATGCCATGGGAGTGCCAGCTACTAGCTTTGGCGATTCTGGATTCGGCAACGGACCTTTGCCGGGGATTCTCGTCTAAACGGACCTTTGCCAGGGATTTTCGTCTAAGTCGACGGCCGCTCCTGTCCCGCCGCTGCTTGCACCGCAAACGCGAGAAACACTTAGGTCACGCGTTGGCCAATGTGCTTGCAAATTCGCCAAATGGTGGCGACAAATTCGCCATGAAATGGCGAATTTGCGAGCTCCATTGGCGTTTTTAAACCCGTTTCCTGGCCGGTTGTTAGCGAGCAGGTGGTTTGGACACCCTCGCGCGCCTCTGGCATATTCGGGGTGCATGAAGGCTTCGCTCGCGTCAGTTGCCATCGCCTGCGTGTGCGTGGCCACATTTCTGACGGCAGTCGGGTTCTCGCGGGGCAAGCCGCGCGCCAACGAGGCTTTTGCTCCCAGCGTTCAATGCGTGCGCCCGTTGGGGGCCACGGTGCACAAGAAATACCGGGGAAGAAGTGACGTCGAAGCTCGCCTGAAAGCTGGTGTTGCGGTGCGTGTGATGGGGCAACGTTCGGACTGGCGGAAGATCACTTATCCGAACGCGGGTCGCGGTGCTTTCGGCTGGGTTGAGGCGCGTCAGCTGGGTGCCTGTGGCAAGCCGAGCGGCACGGATATTCCTGTGCCGAAAGCGTCGACACCACTCCCAGCCGAATCGCAAAATTGCCTGTTCGGATGCCCCCGCGGAACCTCGCCTGCGAACTTTCGAATCGATCGCCCGATCTATTCGTTGAGCGCCAACCCAACCACGAAATTTGCAGATTGGGCTGCGTATCGAGTGCGGACGAGCAACTTTGGGCCACGCCGAGATCGCGATTGGCGCGCCGACCCAGATTTACCGGCGGCCGCGACCTTAGAGAAGCCGGACTACGCAGATGCCCCTCGGCTCTTGCACATTGATAGGGGCCACCAAGTACCGCTCGCTGCCTTTGAAGGCTCGCCCTTTTGGCGCACGGTGAATTACCTTTCCAATATCACGCCGCAGGCACGTGAACTCAATCAGGGTGCCTGGATGCACGTTGAGGAGCTGGAGCGGCATTGGGCGCCGACAGCGAACGTGTACGTACTCACGGGGCCGTTGTACGAAAGAGCGATGTCGCCGCTGCCCAAGGCGGACGAGCCGCACCGTGTCCCGAGCGGCTATTGGAAGGTGATCGCCTCGTTGGACAACCAGCTTCTGGAAACGCTGAGCGTGGCATTCGACCAAACAACCGACAAATACGCTGATTTCTGCGACCACCAAGTCACGATCGACACGATTGAGCGTCGGAGCGGGCTTGAGCTCTTCCCAGATTTGGGGGAGCCCGTTCAGGCTCGGATTGAGTCCGAGCCTGGAACCTTACGAAACAAAGCTCGCTGCAATTAGACCGCGCCGCGGCGGGGGAGATTGGTTGGGCGTGCTTGCGCGCGGCCTTTGGCGGCTAGCGAGGAACCCGATTGATTTTGTTTTTTTGCTAAGGCCTTGGTGGTGGCATCGCTGGTGGTGCCGTCGGCTTCAGCTTTTGCGTTCTCTTCCTCAAGCGCAACTTTGGCAGCTTCTTCGCGCTTCTTCGCTTCAGTGCTGATCACCGTTTCGTCCTCGGCCCAATGGCATTTCTTGTACTTCTTGCCGGAGCCACAGGGACACGCATCGTTGCGGTTGGCGGTTTTGTGGCGCTTTTCAGATTCTTCGAAGCTCATAGGGGGTTCCAGATTTGGGCGATTTCTAGCATAGAACGCGGCGGGGAAGCGAACTCAACGGCTAATAAGACGCGCAACGGGCGTTAAAACGTCGCTATTTTCGCAGGTGAGCTTGAGCAACATGAGCAGCGGGACTGCGACAATTGCTCCCGCAACACCCCAAAGCCAGCCCCAAAATACTAGCCAGACGAAGATTACTAATGGATTGAGGCGGAAGGCCCGCCCCAGGACGTAAGGCGTTACAAAATTCCCCTCAATGAAGGTGAGTCCAAAATAGGCCAAGGGCGGGAGTAGCGCTTCGGAAAGAGTGGGGAAGGTGAAGAGCGACACGAGCCCGATCACAATCGTGCCCACGAGTGCACCCAGGTAGGGAATGAAGGTGGCAACTGCGCAAAAGGCGCCCCAGAGTACCGGGTTTGGAACCTGTAGCCAATGCATGGCACCGGCCACGGCCGAGCCCAAGCCGAAATTAATTACAAACACCGTGCCAATGTATTGCGACATGCGCTGATGGATCGTCTCGAGCACGAGCGAGGTGCGCGCGCGATCGTGAGACGCCAGCACATGGCCCAGGATACGTTCCAGCAATACATCCCCCCAAATCAGCAAAAAATAGAGCGAAATCAACATCACCACGGACGCCGAGAGAAGATTCAGCGTTGTGATGAGCGCGCTGCTCAGAAAGCTTTCCCGTTCTAGAGTCACGGCTTGAGTCTTCACGCGCGGTGCGACGTCGGTGATGTGTTCGACACGTTCGGCAAGCTCGGTGACACTTTGAACGGGTTGGCGCAGTGGCCGCACTTTGCCTTCAACAGCATGGAGTACTTCTGGAAAGCGCGAGGCCCACGCGGCCGCAGGTCCAGAAACGGCGATGATGGCATACGTTGCGGCGAACAACAGTGCCCCGACTACCACCGCCGCGCCTAAGATGCGCGGCAACCCCACGCGTTTCAGGCTGGTGACGAGCGGGCTCAAAACAAACGAGAGCATCAGTGCCAGCGTCAGCGGGATCAGGATTTCGCGGGTGATGTGCAAGACGCCGAAAAGGGCGATCACAAACAGGCCCCAAGTTGCCATGGACCGAGCACCGCGAGTCTCAGCTGCGGCCTTCAGTTGGTTCACGAGCGAGGGTCGGTCGCCGAAAGCCTCTTCAGGTTCCTGGATAAGCGTGGCTATTTTAGTGTCCCGCGCTGCAAGTGGCTGGGGGGAAGAAACGGGTGGGCTTTCAGGCCCTTCAGACTCGGACATAGGCGAAGGAGGGAAACTTAGCCTAATCGCCGCCGCCCAGGAACCCGAGCGCGTCTTTCACTTGGCTTGGCGTCACGCTGTGGCCTCCACTGGCTACGGCGAGGCGATGCTTCCAACCCAGCCGCTTCAGCATCAACGCGAGCGACATGGCATCCTTACGGGCGAGGTCAAGCTTTCCGACGCCGACGAACACCCGTGGACGCAGGGCTGCGCGTTTGCCGTCTTTCTCCAGGTAGGAGGCCGCCGAGCCCCCACCAAACACCGCGTAGCCTTGGATTTTAAGTCTCGCGCGAGCCAGCAGTGAAGTTGAGTAGTAGGCGCCATTTGAGAAACCGAACACGTAAGTTCGTTCGAATTTTGCACCGCGTTGCTGTTCGAAGCTCGTTTGAGCTGTCCGCCAAGTCTTTAGAACAGCATCCTCATGCGCCGCTCGCATCTTCTCGGACGTTGGCCAGGCTAGAATTTGTGGATTCCGACCTGGACCGATTCCCGGGCGGCCGTGCGGCACGAGCAGCGCGAAGCCGTGCTGCTTTGCCATCGAGTGCACATAAAGTTGCCAGTCGTGACGCGCCTCCGGGGTATTCGACATGAGGCCATGTAGGAAGATGACCAGAACGTTTGGCTTAGCGGCTTTCTTGGCCGGTGCAGGCTCGAAGGCACACACCTCCCCGGGAAGTTCAGCGAGCGCTGGGGCACAGAGCACAGTCCTCGGAACTTCTGAGCTTGGCGCGCTCTCTGCGACGGCCCGACGCGTGGGGGCCAGAAGTGCGGCTCCGCTGAGCAGCAAGGCGGAGAGCAGGAGGAGCGGGTGGTATCTGGCTTTCATGCGCATCGCGAAGGTTGGGCCCGAATCCCGTGTGGCCCGCTCAATCCTCCCCTCTCTGGCCTCGCCTAGACAAGGCCTCACGGGAGTTCTATGTTTTTTGCCACTTTGACGAGAGTTCTTGAACAGAGCGCAGGGCGAGTGGACGTTTGACGCTGTTTGCGCGAACCGTGCTGGCCGTCGCGATCGTCTGCTTGGCGGGCGCTTTGGCCTGGCATTGGGGGCTTCGGCGGCTGATCCAGCCGTTGGTAATACCTGCAGCTAGCGGAAACCAGGGGAGATAGCAGCGCGTGTCGGATCTCAAGCCCCAGCCAGGATACGTGTCTGAGATGCTCAAGCATCCGTACAGCGTGCTTGGCGCGTTGGGCGCGTTGTTGACGAGTGGGCTTTTGGCGTTCCGCTACGACTGGGGCATCTCGGTGCTTCCGCTCTTGGGATATGCCACGTCCACCTCTGTGGCTGCACTGTTTGTGCCGTTCAGCGGCTCGTTCCGGGAGCGCATTGATCGTCGGCGCAAGAAAGAAAAGCGTTCCAAGCTGCGGGGCTATTTGCTCGAAGAGATCACGCGCAGGAGTCACAGTGGTACGCAGTGGGGTGCGTATCAGCGCATGTGCCAGCGCGTCGATTCACTGCGGAAAGTGGCCGAGAATCGGGATACCGCGTTGATGGCTGCGGATGTCGAGCGCTTGGAGGACGCGACGCTCGATTTTCTTGGGCTCTGGATGGCACTCCTGGCGATGGAAGAACGCGAACGCGCTTTCAACCCGGAGGCGGTGCTCTACAAGATCCGCGAGGTTGAGGCTGAACTCGCTAGACCGCACGCCGCTGAGGAGCGCAGGCGACTCGAGCAGGCGAAGGTCGATTTTGTAGGGGTGCTAGAGAGTCGGGCGCATCTGCGGCCGCGCCAAGCGTCGGCTGAGGCGTCGATGTTGGCGTTAGCGGATACCTTTGAAGAGGTTTATCAGGCGGTGATGACGAATCCGAAGTCCACCGAGCTGAGCCGCCAGTTCCAGGAAGCGGTGGATCGGGTGCGGCTGCGGGGTCAGGTGGCCGAGGTTTTTGACGAAGATTTGGCAAAGTTTTTGCCGGAAACGCTGGTGCGGTCTGCGCGCCAGGTCAAGGTAGTGGGCTCTTAGTGTAGGATAATTTTGGAAGGATTTTGGGTATGGCATCGAGTAACTTTTTCGGGCGGCTTTCTAATCTTTGGTCAGGCTTTGTTTCACTTTGGGTCTCCGATGTTGAGAAGAAGCACCCAGAAATCGCCTATGAGAACGCGATCAACGGCTTGGTCAGCAAGTACGCCAAGTTGAAGAGCGCAACGGCGTCGATCATCCGTCGTCGAGAAGACATCACCGAGCGCATGACGCGTGAACGCACGGAGTTCGAGCAGGTGAAGGCCGATCTCGAAGCTGCGCTCCAGGGCGGCCAAGATGATCTTGCGATTGTGCTGATTGAGAAGAAGAACGCGATGGCCAAGGAGCTGGAGGGCTTAGATGGAGAACTCCAGCAGGCCAAGGTCGACGCGGAGGATGCGAAGAATTCACTCATGGCGGTGAAGACAGAGATCGGCAAGTTAAAGGCCGAGAAGGATAGGATGCTAGCCAAGATGCAAAGCGCCCAGGCGCGCATTCAGATCCAAAGCCAGATCGAAGGGCTCTCAGTGGATGCTGAGGTCAAAGCCCTCGACACGGTGCGAGACCACATCAAAAATACCGTCGCCGAGGCTAACTTGGGCAAGGAACTGCACCACAGCGACCTGGATACACGCCTCTCCGAGCTGCGCCAGAAATCCGGTAGTGTGTCGGCGAAGGCCGAATTGGAGAGCCTGAAGAACGCGCGAGCGGCGCAGGCCCAAGCTCAGAAGAAGATGTAAATGCCGAACGAGCGCAGCCTTCCGAATTGGGCCGAACGAGTCCGGCGTAAGTACGTCGGAGGCGAGGCCTCCATGTTCTTGTTGCACACGAACGTGTTTGATAAGGTCTTGTTCGGGGATCGCTACTACTCGGTCACGGATTTTCTTGCCAAGATCTTGCTCTGGGAAAATAAGCAGAATATTTTGGTCTATGATCCGGCACTTGGCGTCACCTGCTTGAAAGCTTCGCCGGCTATCACCAAAATCGATGACCTGCGCCTGCGCCGTTCCCCGAAGGATATCTTGCCGCTCTTGGAGGCCATTCTCTTCTCGTCGGATTCAACGGCCTTGATCATGCCGTATGTCGGTGCGGTGGCACCCGACGGTGAGTTCAATCTCTTGAGTGAGCAGGATCGCAACAGTCTGATCACGCTGCATCGTTGGTCGTTGAGTACGGAGCTGCGCGAGAAAGATAACGTCGTTTTCCTGCTGTCTGAGGCCCCTTCTGAGGTGAATCAGCGCCTGGTTTCTAATCCGGTGATCGCGGCGGTTGAGATCCCGATGCCGAATCTCGAAGAGCGCCGTGCCGTGGTCGAGAAGAGTGATCCCAGCATTGATGCGGTTCACGTGCGGCTGCTGAGCGAGCAAACTTCCGGGCTGCGCGCCGTGCAAATTGCAGCACTGCTGACGCCGCAGAAGACGGATAGTCTCGACGATGCAGAACGCCAGGCCTTCATTCTCTCGCTGCTTGGGCAGAGCGCCGATGCCAACGTTCGGGCCGAAAAGCTCGGAGCTCTTACGCGCGGTATGGATGTCGAACAGATCCGCCACTTGTTGAATCCCAGCCATCCCATTGCCGAAACGCAACGCTCTGATACCTATTCCGAGGTCCTAGCGCTCGTGTGGCAGCGGAAGCGCGAGCTCATCGAGAAGGAGTGCTACGGCCTGATCGAGTTCATCGAGTCGCGGCACAATCTTTCGGCGGTGGGTGGGAACGAAAACATCAAGGAGGAGCTGCGGCAGATCGCCGCTAATATCCGAGCGGGAGATCGTGCGCGGGTGCCGATGGGGCTGTTGTTTGTCGGCCCGATGGGGACCGGGAAGACTTTCGTTGCGAACGCCTTCATCAAGGAATCGGGGCTTTCTGCGGTAAAGCTCAAGAATTTTCGCTCGAAGTGGGTTGGATCAACGGAAGCGAATCTCGAGAAAGTGCTCGGTATGGTGCGCGCGCTTGGCCCGATCATTCTGGTGATCGACGAAGGCGATCGAGCCTTTGGCAGTCAGGGCGACGAAGACGGCGGCACCTCGTCGCGCGTCATGGCGCGGATGAAAGAATTCATGAGTGACCCTGAGAATCGGGGTCAGGTGCTCTTCATCTTGATGACGAATCGCCCGGATAAGCTGGACATTGATATCAAGCGGGCAGGCAGGCTCGATCGAAAGATTCCGTTCTTCTACGCGGATTGTGCTCCAGATGTGGAAAGCGTGCTGAGCGCACTCCTTCAGCGCTATAAAGTCGAGCACGAGCTGGTGTGGGAGCGGGATCGGGCGGCGACGTCGGCGCGCCTAATTGGCTATTCTAACGCCGATCTGGAAGCTGTGGTGCTACTGGCCAACGACTCGGCCCGCTCGCAATCCGTCAAGCTCACGAGCGATCTGTTCGCTTCAGCCATTGCTGACTACCTCCCGAGCGGTGATCAACGCATGCTCGAGTACATGGAGTTGTTGGCGGTATTTGAAACCTCCCGGCGTGCGCTCTTGCCCGAACGCTTCCGCAATCTGCCCGCCGAGGAGTTGGGCGCACGTCTGGCGGGGCTGCGTACGGAACTGGGTATTCGTTTGGGATTTTAGGATTTTGGAAGGATTGTTTATGCAAGATTCATCAAATTCAGTGGAGCTCGGGTTAGACCACGTGCAAGCGATTGTCCGCGGCATGCACGCGGTGGCGAAGGCCGATGGTGTGCACCAGGTGGAGCTAGTGTTGCTGCGCGAGTTCTATGAGAACTGTCGGCAGGAAGTAGCTGGCCTTTCGGGATTTGAAGATTTGATCGGCGCCGAATTTGACTTGGCGCACGCCAAGGACGTGCTGACGACACCCGACCTCAAGGACATGTTCATCCGCTCGTGCGTCTTCCTCGGCTATGCCGATGGGCTTTACTCACAAGCCGAACGCGCATTGGTGGCGAGGTTCGCCACGGGTCTCGGGCTCGCTGAGGGTGCTCTTCAAGAAATCGAACAACAGGTGGGTGGAGAGCTGGTGCAGAGCGTCGCCCGCATAAAAAATGTGGATGCCCTGAAGGCAGTGGTTTCAAGCTTGAGCGACAAATAGCGGCGTGCTGGCGCGTCCCCGTCCGCAACCTCTCTCTCCAGAGTTGAACACAAGGTAGTAAGCATGCTTACTACCTAACAAGGAACGAAAAGGGCAGCTTCCTTGGCACGGCTGCGGTGCGGCCTGCTTGTCATTGGATCACAGCATTGACGCGTCAGCGTAGGTTGAGCGGATAGCCGGGCTCGGTGTGGCGTTTGCCATCGATCGTGATGGCTCGCACAGAACCGTCCAGTTGGTCCGCAGTGAGGTAACCCATGGCGCCTTTGAGCTGCGCCACAACACGCCGCATGAGGGCCACCGAAGGCACGGTTCGCGGCGGGCCCGATTGGCCGCGGATCCGTCGATTGATCCAATAGCGAGCGATGTCGTCCGGTGAAAGGCCAAGGACGATTCGATCAAACGTCGAGCGTTCGGCCGTTTGCACGGCCTGGTTGAACGGGATCACGCGTTGGCCATCGCGACCTGAGATCTGATCGCCACCGAAGATGCGCTGCAGCGTGCTCATCCCTAGATCCGAGGTTGCACTCGAAACAGCGACGACAACGACGATCGGTTGCCCTGCGGCTGAGGCGTTACCTTTCAGGAACAGGCTCGCACCAGCGAGCAGCAGCGAGCGACGCTGAATCAATTGACCGACTGCCCGCGTTGCCATCTTCAGAAGCTCCAAGCTGCCTGCAGCTCAAGGAAACTGATCGAATCGCGGCCGAATCCGAGACTTCCTAAACCATCGAAGGTTCCGTGAGTATACTGAGCTTTGAGCGTGACGCGTGGGATCGGCCGAATGTTGAGCCCCAAATACGTACCGTACGCAGCTGGAACCTCGGGACGATTGCTGAAGTTGTAATACTCAACGATCACGTAGGGCATCACCGGGAGCCACGGCAATTGGTAGGCAACCAGGCCATAAACTCCCCAGCGCCTAAAGTCTGCCGTCAAGAACGGCCCCACCAAACTCGGCTTTTGCTCGCGCACATCGTACGCGACTTCATTCATGATGAGTTCGCTTTGGACCTGCAACTTCTGCCATTCCCACTTGGCGTCACCCGCCAGGCTGAGCTCGTGATATTGGCTGGTGATGGGCCGGGTGATGGAGAGAACTGCCTCCCCCGACGAAGAATCGACAGCGTTGATCTCAGCACGATCGGTGTAAAGGCCTTTGTAGAACGAGGTTCCCACGGTGAGCGTTCCAGGGATCGCTCGAGTCTCTACAAACAGCCGGCCACCCACGGCCTTGTTGCGATCGAAATCGTGGTACGAATCCACGGGACCGCGACCATTGGAAAGCGTCAGATGGTAACCCAGCTTGGTCGCTTTGAGGCTGTAGGCACCGTGGAGTTCCAAGCCTGTTTGGCGCTCCGGGAACAGCGCCTCGCCGACAGTAAAGGGGCGATGCGTGCCGATGAGCGTGGGGGAGCCATGATCAACGTTCCAGATGCCGTAGGGAGTGAGCCACTGTCCGCCTCGGAACGTGGCGTAATCGTTCAAGGCGTACTCAAGCCAGGCTCGTTCGATAATAACTCCACCCACCGGGATCGGCCGCTCAAACTCTGCGTAGTCCGTGGCGCGGGTGTCAACTTTCTTGGTGACACCGTCCACGACCGGCTCGTTGCCGTGAGGCAGGTAAGTAAAACGAACTTCGCTGAGGGCGCGCCAGCTTGGGCCTAGCTCGGATGAAAGGTACAGGTTGAGGTTCCCTACCGCAAAGCTGGGGTAGGGGTGATAGATTTGCGCCCAGCGATTTTGTTGGCTGATGAGAAGCGCGCTGTACGTAAAATCTGCATAGCCGTACACCTGGAGGCTCGGAGCGTCATCGGTTAACGATGACGGTAGTACTTCTCCTGCTAGAGATTGGAGCTCTTCCGCGGAGAGTGCCGCGGAGAGTGCCGCGGGGGGAACAGGGGGGGGAACAGGGGTGCCGACCCCAGGCGCTGTTGTGACGGGTGCTGCGTCGCCTCCTTGAGCCCACACGGTTGCGGTGCGACTGATGGCGAGTGCCAAGAAGCAGAAAGCTGTCCAATGACGCTGACTCATTGGCTGCCTCCCGCCTGAGCGCAGCCACCTGGTGGCAAGCAGAGCGACTTCTTAAGAGGTGCGATAGTGCAGCATTCCTGACCCGGGAAACAGCTATTGGGCGTCGATGTGCAGCTTTGCACCAAGCATTGATGGGTCTGGAAGACCTCGCAGAAGGTAGCTTCCGTTGTTGCGCAATCAGCGTCCGAGGAGCATGTTTTCCCAACTCCGACGGGCGGGCGTCGACAAAAGGTTGGAGTCGCGTTGGTGTCGCAGGCATAGCTACCCGAGCAAGGGTTCGCGTCACTGCAGCCTTGCTCGGTGCAGTAGCCGGCAGTGCCGCTGACCACATGACAGACGGAGTATTTCGGATCCGTGCAGGGCGCGTTTCCGGTGTCGCACGCCACGCCCAGCTTAGAGGTCAGCGCCGTGCAAGCGGCGCCAGCCGAGACACGTTCGTACCCAGCGACGCAGGAGCATGCGCTCCCCGTCGACATTTCGTTCTCACCACAGCTCACGCAGCCGAGGCTCGTGAGGGCGGCGTTGTTCACGCAAACGCACGCATCCTCGACAAATTGCTGGTTTTCGCCGCAGCGAGCGTTCGGGTCATAGACACACGACGCGAACGCAGCGAGGCAAACGGCGATGAACGAAAAGCGAAGAGGTTTCGCGAACTTCATCACTCGATCTTTCAAGCTAAAGCCCCACGCGTTGCGCCAACGTACGAAAACTGGAAGTAAACTCGGCATCGTCGGCCGTTTTCTGAATCGCCCCAAGCGCGCCAGTTTGCGCAATCAGGCCTGATAGTTCCGCATCAGGTTTGCTGGAGTGAAAAATAATGTGAAGCTTCCTAGTCAGCACGCTCTTCTTCAGGATCACGGCGAGGTCGTTCCCACTCAGCGCTGGCATCATCACATCCAAGAGCAGGATGTCCGGCAGCCACTGCGAAATTAAACGCGAAGTGCCGATGGCTTGATCGCGAACCATGACCTCGTAGCCGACCGCAGCGAGTCGTTCTCGGCACACCTCGAGTACGATGGGGTCGTCATCGATCATGAGAATTCGAGGTTTGCGCGGGGGCGATGGATGAGTCACCGAGTTGGATACGGGCAGTCCCGAAACGAAAAAAGGTGGAAGTTTGCGAGAAATCCAATTCGGCCAGGATTCCGGTGTCGGGCCCGCGGACGTTTCACTTTTGCTAAAGTACTCTTGGGTCCCGGCCGTTATTCGACGTCTAGGGCAAGGAGCCAGCCTAGCCCCGCAAAAATCAGATGCCCACCCCCAATCGACCCTCCCACACCCCGCCTGTCTTAGAGCCAGCGTTGCCTTCATCTGGGTTTGAGCAAGCCAAGATCCTTTCGACCTTCAGGATCAAGGTGCTACTCACAGCGTTTGTTAGCTTGCTGCTGCTGTCGATGATGGGGCTAGGCTTGCTCCTCGTTTCGCAGATTTTTGACAAACTAACGCCAGCGATTGCGCGCGATCTCGAGTGGAAGGCGCGACGAGGTGCAACGGAACTTGCGAATACCGCGGAACTGGGCTTTGTGGTTTCTGATGCCAAGCTCATTCAAGAAGCTTTTGGGGACTATCGCCAAGATCGGGACGTTCGCGCATTGGTTGCTATCGACACGGACGGGCATGTTGTCTCTCGTCACGGCAGCGTGCCGGGCGACGTTCGTCAACTCTTCGCTGGGCCGCGTCGCACGATCATTGCCAGGCCTGGCACTCTTTCCGCTTGGGATCAGGCTGAAATTGAAGGCGGCGTTGTGGGCCGCGTCGCGGTCGTGGTTTCCACGGAGCGGATCGAGGCAGGTGCACGCCTCCGGAGCAGCATTCTGGCGACCGCGGCTTTCGGATGCGTCGCGGCGTTACTGGTGAGCCTGGTGTTCGTGAATTTCTACATCGGACCACTGGTGCGCATGACGGAAGCCGCTTTTAAACGACTGGAAATCACCACGCGCCAAGCTTTGGAGGCTGCGCGCCTCAAGAGCGAATTTCTCGCGAACATGAGCCATGAGATCCGCACTCCCATGAATGGGATCCTAGGCATGCTCGATTTGCTTCTAAGGGTTGACCTTAGCCCCAAACCCTTGCGTTACGCGGAAATGGCCCAGCGTTCGGCGCGAGGTTTGATGGCTATATTGAATGATGTCTTGGACTTCTCCAAGATGGAAGCCGGCAAGCTCACGCTGCGCACTCAGGTTTTTTCCGTGGAAGCGCTCGTTGAGGAAGTCACGGAGCTTTATGCTCCGCACGCGCAGAGCAACGGGGTCGAGATCATTGGCGAGGTGATGCCGAATGTGCCGCACTGGGCTAACGCTGACCGTGATCGCCTGCGCCAGATCTTGTCCAACTTGGTGAACAACGCTGTCAAGTTTACCGAAGCTGGTGAGATTGTGGTGACGGTCTCCCTGAATTCAGCGTCCGAGCAGGGGGCTTCCCTGCGCTTTGAGGTGAGGGATACGGGAATTGGTATCGCCAAGGCTGACCAATTAGCCCTGTTCGATGCCTTCTCTCAGGTGGACGGCTCGTTCACTCGTCAACATGGTGGCACGGGGCTAGGGTTGGCAATCTGCAAACAGCTTGTCGAACTGATGGCTGGGCGGTTGCAGCTCGAGAGTGAGCCGGGGCAGGGAAGCTGCTTCTGGTTCGACGTGTTAGTTCTTGCGCCAAGTGTCGAAGAGAATACCTCGATCACTGGGATGCAACGCGAGCCCTTGCCTTCGCTGCGGGTGTTGGTGGCGGTGGACAACCGGCGCCTAGGAGTATCGCTGAAGCGCAGGTTGGAGGATTGGTCGTCGGCGGTGATGAGCGTCGTTGGCCATGAAGCAGCGGCGAAGGCACTGCGTCTTTCTGCGGAAAACGGCTCTGTTTTCGACGCTGTGATCCTGGATGTGGACGAACCGAATGGAGTCCTCCACGCCGTCCGCGGGTTGGCCGTGCCGCCTCGGGTGTTCAGGCTGACGGATGCGCGCGGGAACGGTGCATCCTCGGAGGATTCGCGTCTCGAAAGCTCAATTTCCAAGCCTGTGAGAAGCTTGGACCTCTATCATGCGTTGGCTACGATGGGGGGGATGGCGCTAGCTGATTCGGCCACCGTGCGCGCGGCGAACCAAGGCTTCCCATCTCCGTTAGATGAGCGCTACCGGATCTTGGTGGTGGAAGACAACGAGGTGAATCGCTTTGTGATTAGCGAGATGTTGGAAGAGCTTGGCTGTGATGTGGTGCTTGCGGAAAACGGCAAGCTGGGCATAGAAGCCTTAGAAGCTGCCGAGTTTGAGCTGGTGCTGATGGATTGCCAGATGCCGGTTCTGGATGGGTATGCGGCCACGAGCGCGATCCGTGCCAAGGGGGGCAGGTTCGCAACACTGCCCATCGTCGCGGTGACAGCTCACGCACTCCCGCAAGAAGAACAACGCGCCCGGGATGCTGGGGTTGACGACTACATCACCAAGCCCATTGCTGCGCGCACGCTGCGTTCGATAGTGAGGCGCTACTGCCGTGCGAAAGTCCTGTTAGCTTCTCAGGCCCTGTCAACCGCACCCCCGTCTGCTCGAAGCAAGTCTGCGTCGTCGCCCGCGATCGCGCCCGCAGAACCGTCGAACGGTGAAAACTTGAGCAAGGGCGTGCTGAAGGTCTTTCTGAAGCATGCTCCACGACAGGTGGAGAGCATTGCGAATGCTGTAACAGCAGGTGACGCGGAAGCCTTGAAGGCAGCCGCGCATAAACTCAAGGGCGGTTGTCTGGTGGCCGGAGTCACGAAGATGGCTGAAATCTGCGCGCAGTTGGAGGATGGCGCGCCCGAGCAAGCTGCGCTCGCAGCGACGCTGCAGCGCGAATTTGCCCAGGTGAAGGCCGACTTCGAGAACCGTGTTGCTTAGGCGAATTTAGAAATCAGGCCTCGACCTGCGCACAGGAACGACAGCAGACGCTTACGGTGGTGGGGTGAGCTAGGCACTGCTGTCAAAGTGCGCGTTTTCAGCAAGGCAATCGGCTAGGTCGCTGTAAGTTCCGCGGATGCGATCGGGTGCGGCCGAGGCCTGCAAGCGTTGCGCGATGCGTTCGGAAAGCGTGCCCTGCCTGAGAAAGCCTTCTAGGCGACCGGCTTCCAGCGTTGGCAACAAGCCCACTTTGACAAGTTGAGAAATCAGGAGCTCCCAAAGCTGCCTCCCGTTCACTACGGACCGAGAAACTCCAAGGGCTGCCGAATACTCTTGATCCGAAATGAGAGCCTGCGAACCGGCTTCAACTCCAGCTTCGAAGATAGTGAGCAGACGCAGCTCATCAAAAGTCCGTTGTTGGCCTAGCGAGCAGGTCTGCTCCTCTACCAAGGCCTGCACGAGAGCCACCACGGCATGTGCGATCGCAAGATCTTGAGCTGGACATTCCTGCACATCCAGAACGCGAATTTCAATACTCCCACGGCTAAAACGAGTGATCGCACCGCGCGCATTCACCCATTCGGCTTCGAGCACGTGTTCGTGGTCGAACGGTTCGACCGCGGCAGCAATGGGCTCGAGGATACGGCGCCGATATTCCGCTTCAGTGCTCACGTTCTCGGGGATCACGTGGGCGGTGACGACTGGCAGACGGGCGCAGTTGTTTCGGTAATAAGCCAACCGATTGTCGGCTTTCCCCGTGAGCTTGCCTTCCACGATCGGTGAGCTGGCTGCCAACATGGGAAGAAGCGGGAGCACGAGCCGAATGGCTGAGTGCAAGCGTTCGAATTCGGCATCACCCGTGAAAGGCAGATTGATATGGACGCTTTGCAGATTCGACCAACCATGACCTTGGCAATCGAAAATGCGGTTAAAAGTGCCGTAAATCTCTGCGTTGTCGTGGGGCCAGAGCCGGGTATCCAGCACGGGATCCATGAAGGGGTGCATCGCGGTGGGCAAGAGCTTGCCGCCGAGTGGCTTCAATAGCTGATTGGCGTGTCGCACCGCTGCATGCAGATCGTTCGCGACGGGAGCCAGGCTGGGCACAGGCTCCTTCGTCTTGAATTCCACCACGTGTAGCACCAACTCATTGGACCAGCCGGCGTTGCCGACTTCGATCTCCGATTCGGTGCCGCCACTCGCGGCGACCAGCAACTGATCGCACACTGGCAAGACGCGCAGCGAATCGGCATGCACAATCATGTGCTCGATCTCAATCCCGAAGCGTTCAAAAAGGTGAAAGCTCACATTAGCCTTTATCTTCCGGTTTCTGAAAACGCTGTTCCAAGCGGTCGAAGAATACCTGCATCACGGCTCGATACAGCTCGCCCTTGAGCACGCCATCTTCAAAGCCCGCATCGAGCGAAGGATTATCATTCACCTCCACGATGTATGCGCGGCCCTTGACCTCTTTCACATCCACCCCGTACAGGCCATCTCCAATCAGATTGGCTGATTTGAGCGCTGTCTTCAACACGACCGAAGGCACATCCGCGAGCGCTACAGCTTCCACGCGACCGTAGCGGCGCCCCGCCATGCCTTGCTTGATGATCTGCCAGTGGCCCGACGCCATGTGGTACTTCGCTGCCCAAAGCGGTCGGCGATCGAAGATCCCAATGCGCCAATCGAATGGCGTGGGGAGAAAGGACTGTGCAATCACCAGCTCACTCTTGTTGAACATGCGATCGGCTTGTTCGAGCAATTCCGCCTCGGATTGCACTTTGAGCACTCCTTGCGAGAAGGCACTGTCAGGCTGCTTCAGAATGCACGGAAAGCCGAGCTCGCTCGCGATCAAATGCACGTTATCGCGGTGCAAAACGACGGTTTTGGGCGTGGGCACATGATGCCGCGAAAGCAGCTCGTTCAGAAAGACCTTGTTCGTACAGCGCAGGATCGAATCGGGGTCGTCCACGACGACTAATCCTTCGGCCTGTGCCCGGCGTGCGAAACGATACGTGTGGTGATTCACATTCGTGGTTTCGCGGATGAAGAGCGCATCGAATTCTGCGATCGACGCGTAATCACTGCGATCCACGAGCGTGGCGTCCATGCCTAGCTGCTGAGCGGCCTTGCAAAACTTCTTGATGGCGGCTTCATCCGAAGGGCCATCCGTTGCGGCAGGATCGTATAAGATAGCTAAATCATAGCGGGACGCCTTGCTCCGCGGGACATGGCGCCGCTTCATGCTGAAGTAATTGCGCGCTGCGGTCAGAACAAAGTCGCGATGGGCTTCAGGGATCTGATCGGCGGCGATCGGTACGATCTTTTGGAGGCCCCAGTGCTTGTCCGCACCCAGGGTGAAGTAGGCGCGTAAAAGCGGAGCGCCGAAGGTGCGAAAGAGATGGGCGCTCAGACGGTCGTAACGGATAGCCAAGTTTTGGCCGAAGTAGATGCTGAGTACGAACTCTTCGGAGGTGAGGCTCTTCAAGCTGCTCTGCACGAGATCGTCAAAATCATCCGAGCGAATACGCACAATTTCGCTGGCCTTGATGTCCTGAATCGCTGAAAGCGACGGCGTGGGTTTGTGTCCACGCGCGGTGGCTAAGAGCGAAACATAGTAGCCCAAGGATTGGTAGCGGTAGCTCTTGCAGAGATTGAAGACGTGCACTCTTCGGAGATCACTGTATTGGGGTTCGGTGAGGTAACGTCGTGCAGACACGACGTCCACATTCGGTAGCTCGAATGGCCAGTCCTTCGGGGAATTGGTAACAATCAGGGAGCGCATGGGATGGGCACGCGGGGCGGCTCAGGCAGCCGTCGGGTTTGGGAGCGAGCGCTCTGAGTGGGGGCCACTCTTGGGCTTAATGATGAGAAGATTGGCGTCGTAGGTGAACGCACCGAGCAGGATGGCGTTGATCAGGCGCTCCATGCTGACCCAGTAATTGCGGGCGGTGTGCCGAGCTTCGGACCAAGGATCACTAACTTGAACCGTCTGCGCGGCGGCATCGTAGCCAGAAAGCACCACGAAATGGCCCTCCGGCATGCCTCCCACGTCATCGTACGTACCCGTCTGGTTGATACGCCGACAGCGGTACAGGTGCGTGGCGCTGAGGCCTGTCAGAATTGGCAGACCTAGGCTCAGGTAGCGACGGATCAAATCGCCACACAGCTCATCGAAGCGGCATGTGCCGCCCTGAACCAAAAAACGGTGGTAAGCATCGAGGGCGACCTGCAAGCGTGGATTGTGCCCAAGGCCGCTCGCCGCTAGCCCGGGCGCGAGTTGACGACGCTCGGCCAGCTTCACGGCAAGCTCGCTAGAATCGAGAACGGACCAAGTGGGGTCGAAAACCTCCAAATTGTAGGAATACAGAAGTGCGTCGTAGCCACGGCTGAGCGCATGGGTGCCCAAAAGCACAGCCAACGTGCCTCCCTGAATGAGCTCGTGAGTTTCGGCCACCACCTCATCCAACCCGATCGGATCGCCGAAGTATTCGTACGCTGCCTGTAGGCAAGTCGGGCCGCAGGTCGTGTCGTCGGGCTGCCCGAGCATGTTGAGTGCAAGTCGCGACATCGTATCCGGGCTGATCGGCAGCCGAGCTTCAGATGGGGCAGTGTGGGGGTCGGAATCGGGGATTCGAGGGGGCATGGAGGGGCTTCATTCGCGGGCGGAATCACCCAATCTGGCGCATAACGCTAAAGGCTTGAAAGCCCTCGTGCAAGCGCTCCCAATTCGTGGCATGCGGGAGCCCGCGCCACGCCGGAAAACCGAAGCAGAAGGGAATTTCCCAGTGAAACAAGCATGCAGCGTACTTCAAGATCTATTGGACCTAAAATCGGAGGCCGAGAGCACTGAAGTGCTGTGGGTGGCCGGAAAGCCTGAAGCGGTCGAGGCCGATGCGATGGGCGCCCGGATTGTGCTCCCATTCCATCCGTGCACTCCGCCCTACACCGAGTACAAACTCGATCTTAGCGTTGAGCCGGTTCGTCACGAGTTGCGCATTGTTGCGCTCGGTTCGGAGATGCTGCGCGTTACGCTCCTGGCCGATGCCTCGAACACCAGCATGGCCTGCCAACGGCAGAGCGAGATGCTCGTGGATGCAACGCTTCCCAAGGCGCTTGCTTTGCGCGTTCAGGTCACTGCCACTGGTTGGGAGATTCTTGACAGCCTGGGCGTTCTCCGCGTTCAGGTTAACACCGCGGATGCTGCGATTCAGAAATGGAGCGAGCTCTTGCCGACTCCGTATGCGGCGCCCGAGATCACGTTCTTTCCCGATGGCAGGATCGCGGTCCCGTTGGCCGCCCATGATCATTTTTTCAGGAAGCAGCAAGATTCGATTGCGCTCGGTTACGTGACCGAGGGCGGGAAAGCTGTGCGGACCACGTTTTCCTTGGAGGCCGAAGCGCAAGAGCGGTTTGTCGGGACGGGTGAACGCTTCGCCAAGATGGATCTTTCCGGTCGCACCTTTGATCTGGAGAATCTCGATGGCTTGGGCGTTAACAATCGTAGAACGTACAAGAATGTGCCGTTCTATATCTCGAGTCGGCCGTATGGGCTGCTGATCCATACCTCCACTGCCGTGCGGCTCTCGCTCGCAGATCTCTCGACACGCGCGGCTCAAGCGGCCGTAGGCGAGCCTGCTATCGATCTGTTCGTGATCGGTGGGGGCTCGGTAACGCGCGTTCTTCAGAACTACCGCGCTCTGACGGGCAAGCCGAGTGATGTGCCGCTCTGGAGCTACGGCATCTGGATGAGCCGGATGACGTACTTCTCGGACGAGGAAGTGTCTGAGATCGCGCGGAGGCTGCGAGCTGAAGATTTTCCGTGCGATGTGCTGCACCTGGACACCGGGTGGTTCGCCAAGGATTGGGTGTGCGAGTGGGAGTTCAGCGAAACACGTTTTCCTGATCCGCCGGGATTTTTCAAGAAATTACGCGACATTGGTTTTCGGGTGACGCTCTGGCAAACGCCCAATATCGGCGAAGGCAATCGGCTGCTGGACCACGCCAAAGAGCGGCGGTTTTTGGCGCCACGTAGGAAGATTGAGGAATCGAGTCGTTCGGATTTTTCGACTCAGGATTTTGCGGGTCAGATCGACTTCAGTAACCCGGAAGCGGTTCTTTGGTATCAGGGGATGCTTGAGAAGCTCCTTCGTATGGGCGCCGTCGCCATCAAGACGGATTTCGGCGAAACGATCGACATGTGGGCGGATTATCAGGGTTTGCCGGCAGACCAGCTGCGCAACCTTTACCCGCTCCTCTATCAACGCGCGGCGTTTGAGATCACTGAAAAGGTAACTGGTGCTGGCATCATTTGGGCACGCGCTAGCTGGGCCGGTGCTCAGCGTTACCCGATCCACTGGGGGGGCGATTGTGCGTGCACGTGGGAGGGCATGGCGGGTTCGTTGCGCGGAGGATTGCACCTCGGGCTCTCCGGTTTTGCGTTTTGGAGCCACGATGTCCCAGGTTTTCACGGTCTGCCCGACTTCATGAATAGCTGGCCCAGCGATAATCTGTATGTGCGTTGGACGCAATTCGGTGTGTTCACCTCACACCTGCGCTACCACGGCACGTCGCCCCGTGAGCCGTATGAGTACCCGGCGGTGGCCGAGCTGACCCGGAAATGGTGGAAATTGCGCTACGCGTTGATCCCGTATCTCACTTTGGCCGGGCAACGTTGCGTCGAGGACGGCAAGCCGGTTCTGCGCCCGCTGCTGCTCGAACACGAGGCGGATCTCACAGCGTGGCACATTGACGATCAATATTACCTGGGAGACAGCTTTCTCGTCGCGCCGATCATGAATGATGTCGGCAAGCGAGACGTTTACCTGCCGGGTGGTGAGTGGATCGATTTTTGGACCGGTGAGAAGCACGTCGGCGAACGTTGGCTGCGCGGTATTGTCTCGCCTTTGGAGCGCATGCCAGTCTTCGTCAAAGCCGGGAGCCGGGTGCCCGTCTATCCGCTAGCGGTGGCCTGCACGGACGAGATGGATCCAGCCGAAATTGCGGAGCTTTTGTTTGACGGAAGCTATCGTGGGTTAGCCGCATCGATACTGGGGCCACTCACTGGCCTTGCCTGACCAGGAGCCCAGCGTTGTCTGAGAAGCTAACCGTTGGAACGGCCGATCCCGCACGCCTCTTGGCCGAGCTGGTGGAGCGAAAGGTGTCGCTTGAGCTTTCCACGCTCGATCTTGGGTTCGTGGCACTGTTGGCTGCGCGGGCTTTGCAGGCGGGATTGGCATCATTCACGGAGGCGCAGCTCACCGACGCTTTCGAGCTGACCTGTCAAACGATGGATCCGAGCCTGGATAATCTGAAGTTGCGCGCAACGCACGCGATTCGGCGTCTGCGCGAACAGCGGATGTTGGTGCGTGTGGACGGAGCTGGTGTCGTGCGAGCGGGAGAGTTTGCACTTTCCAGGTTGGCCTCCGCGATTGTTGAATTCTTCCTGGAGGAGGAGGTGCTCACGCGCGAGAGCTTGACCCTCCTCACGCGTTCGCTGTTGGGCAGTCTTTCCGAGATCCTGCAGGCTGCCGAAGTCGCGGACAGCGACGACTCCTGGCGTATCGGAGTCACAGCTCCGCTTCGCGTAACGGTGAATGAACTCATCTCTGGAATCGAGCGGCGACAGCGAGGGTTGGATGTGCAGCAGGAGGAGTTTCAGCGAGAAATGTCCAAGCTGCTGGAGGTGGATTGGTTCAACGCGATCGATCGTTGCCAGACACTATTGGATAGTACGGCCAAGACACTGCGCGAACTGAACGAGATATTGTTGCGCGACACGCACCTGTTGTTGAGCATCCTGGCGGATGTATCCGATGTTGCTCTGCAGCGTTCACGTCCGGATGTGGAGGCGGTCACCCGGCGGGTGATGGAGCAAATCGACCGCATTGCCGCTTGGGGCTCGGCGCGGCAGCGCGCTTGGTCGGAATATTACGAGTATGTGCACCGCTATCTCCGGGACATCGTGCGCCTCGACCCTTCGCGAGCGCTCACGCAGCGCTTGCGTTCACAGCTTTCTGAACACGCCGCCCGCCCGTTTGCACTCACCGTCGCCGCGGCGCCCCCGCTCAGACTCTTGCGGAGCGTTTTGCCACCCGAGCCTCCTCTGCCGGTGCGTCGACCCAAACGCGAGAAAGAAGAGGAGGACGATTTGCCCGCAGAGGCCACAAAAGATCCATTGGGAGAGCTTGAAGCACAGGTTACCGAGCTGCTGCTCCAGGGGGTGAACGATCTCGCCGAACTGACCGCGCGCGTGACGGCAGATTTACCGCTGAGTGAGCAATTCCTGGCGGCGGGCCGTGTGGCGCACTTCGTGGCGCGCTTGGCGCGGCCTCCGGTGAACAGCCGTCGTCCTTGGGTTCCGGTGAACAGTGGCCTAGTGATTGAGGAATGGCGCCTCAAGAAGGCGAACGTGGGTCATGAGTGAGAGCCAGTTCAGAGATCTGGGCGATGCTGTTTCCGACGAAAGCTATCCCGACATTGATCTGGCGCTGCGCCGCGGGCGGCACATCGATCAGCAGGATGGCCCGTGGTACGCCTATTTGCTGGATGCGGTAGCCTTTTTGGAGCCGTTTTATCGGCGTTTTGGCGCGGAGTTAGTCCATGTCAACGACGGCTATTTCTACTTGCTCCCCACGAGCGATCGCCTGGGCAAACGCCACTTGAGCGTACCTGAGATGCTCGTCGGTCAAACGCTGGCGCTTCTTTATCTCGACCCGCTCACCGTTCAAGAAGGAGGCAGCGTCACGCGCGACGAAGTGCTCGGGCATTTGGCCAGCGTGATGGGTAGCGAAGCCTTGATCCGCGCTCTTCACTCCAAAAAGAAGCGTGTGGATGAACGTGTGGCGCAGGAAGCTGTGCGACAGAAAGTTCACGATGCGCTGCGCAGGCTCTCGACTCTTGGGTTCGTTGAGTTGCTGAACGGGGAACAGCTCAAGTTGCGCCCAGCTTTATTGCGCTTTGCCGAATCGGTGCGGGGTGCCGATTCACCTGCGGAGGCTCTGGCCAAGCTGGTCGCCAAAGGTGAAGCTGTGCTGGGCGATGGCGAAGCGGGTGAGGCGGATTCAGACGCTGAGTCCCCCGAAGGCGCCGCTCAGGATGCTGAGGAGTAAGCGTGGCGCGAACGCGAGCGGTTGAGCTTTGCCTCGTCAATTGGAAAGGGGTGTTTTGCGAAAGCTATCGACTCGATCGGCACGTGACGGCGCTCGAAGGGGCCAACGGGGCGGGGAAGACCACCGTGATGATCGCGGCCTACTTGGTGCTCTTCCCGGATCTCACGCGCTTGCGTTTCACGAACCTGGGTGAAAGCGCTGGAGCGTCTGGAGATAAGGGAATTTGGGGGCGTTTGGGGGAGATCGGGCGGCCTTCGTACTCAGCGCTGCGGCTGCAGCGTGGGGATGGCTCGGAAGTCCTGATAGGCGTGCACGCCCTGCGGAAAACTGAGCCTAGCCTCGAGTTAACTCCGTTCATGCTGACCGAACTTCGCCCCGAGCTCAGCACGCAGGAGCTGCTCTTGCTGAGTACCGAGGATCACGAAGAAGTGCCGACGCTGCGCGAAGTAGGCGAGAACGCGGGAAGACGAGGTGTGCACTTCGCCACGTTTCCAACACTTAAAGACTACTTCTCGATGCTCTTCGAACTCGGGATCAGCCCGCTCCGTCTGGCGAGCGACGAGGAAAAGGGAAAGTACAACGACATGCTCCGCACGAGCATGACAGGCGGAATTTCCCGCGCGCTGACGAACGAGTTGCGTTCTTTTCTGCTGAAGGAAGAAAATGGCCTCTCGGGCACGCTCGGGCGCATGCGCTCGAACCTGGACGCTTGCCGCCGAACACGCGCAGAGGTGAGTCAGGCGCGAGTTCTGGAGAATGAAATCAGCGGGATCTACTCGGCGGGCCACGGAATGTTCAGCCGTGCGGTGCTCGCGACAGAGAAGGAGATTCGTGAGAGCTTCGAGAAGGTAGAGCGGGTTCGGCGTGAACGTGAGCAAGAGGCGGCACGCGTCGCGACGCTGGAAGTCGCGCTGAGCGAAGCACGAGTGCGTCACGCAGGATTAGTCGTTCGACTTAAAGAGCAACGGGGTTCGAGCGAACAGCAACGTGAGCAGCTCCGCCGTTTAGAACGCGCTCGCCTGCTCGCGGCTCGTTTGGACGATCTCGAACGGGAGCTACAACGCCTGACGGCGGCCGCAGATACGGCGGAAGTCAGCCAACAGGTGGCTAGCAATTCGCGGCAACATTGGAAGGACGAACGAAGTCACGCTCAGGCCGCGTTGGCACGCAGCGCGCAAGGGCTCGCCAATTTGCAGCAAGGTTTAGAAGAGCTGCACCGGCGGGCGCATGCCTTTAGAAGTGCGGAGGAAGCTCTAGCGAAATGCCGCGCGCTCTCGGGAAACTCCGCGTTCGCGCCCTCCCAGATCGCAGAGGCGAAGGACAGCGCACTTCAGCGCTGCGCGGAATTGGATCAGGAACGAGCGACAAAAGATCGCGAAATGGAGAACGCCAAGCGTCGCGAGGCCGAACATGACGCCGCACTCACGGCACTTGGCGCGTTGTGTAGCAGCGCGGGCCAAGCAGGCGTGGACCTCTACGCCTTGGCGCAGCAGGAATTGGCTGTTTGTGAGGCGGAGGAGCGCCTGAGTCAACGGTTGGATGAGCTCTTGCACGAAGAGCAAAGGAAGACGGCTGAGCTGCGCCAGAAAGAGCTGCTCAACGCGCGCCTAAAAGACGTCGATCCGGAATTTCCACTCGACCCTTCGGCTCTTTCGGGAGTGCTGCGGTCGCTCGATGAGCAGCTGTTGGGCCTTGAACAAACAGCGCGTGAAGCTGAGCTTCGAGCCGAGGAAGCTGGCCGTGTTGTGGACACGACGGCACGTTCCTTGAAGCAACTCGAGGAGTTGGTTGCGCGCTACGCCCAGGTGGCGTTAGCGCTAAAACGAGCCGATAGTGTTGTCGGAACACTTCCCGCGCATTCCGAGAGCGTCGCCACGCAACTGAAGAGTCTGCGTGTTGAGGTACGGCGTATTCGCCGCGAGCTGGAAAGGTTGTTGGCGGAACGCGAAAGGGCGTTGTTCGACGCGAGCCTGGTCGGACAAGCCGGTGGAGGCGATGTTGAGCTGCTGCGCCTCCGCGATGTGATAGATGGTGAGTTGCTCGCCGAGCGCTTTGAAGATCTCGACGTGGATGCCGCGTGCAAAACTCAAGCTCAGCTCGGGCCCCTCGCCAACGCTCTAGTTGTGATGGACCCAGAGGAAGCGCTCACCAAGCTAGCCTCTGAAAATCGCGAATTGGCAACGGTGTGGCTGGTCAAGGCGGGGGCGAATCTCGGTGAGTTGGTTTCTCGGGATATTCCCGGACAATCCGGGGGTGATGTGGTTGTCGAGACTGAATTTGGCCTTCGTGTGACTCGCATCGAAGCCACCGGTACGCTCAGCCGTCGGGCGCGGGAACGTCGAGCTGAGTTGGCCGCGGCCGAAGCTCTTGAGTTGGGAACTCAGATCGAACGCCTGGAGTTGTGGCTGCCACGTGCCGAAGACGCCTTGAGCGCGCTTGAGTTTCTAGAGAAAGAAATCGATCTCTGGCGCCGCGGTGATCCGAGCGTGCTGGAGTTGGAGGCAAGGGCGGCACTGCTCACGGCGGAGGAACAGAAAGATCTGCGTCGGCGTGAACTCATCCAAATTGCCGAAAAATTGCGAACATTCCAACTAAAGGCCAACGGTGTACGCCCGCTCCTCGCCGAAGCCTGGCTTCTCGAGAATGCAGCCGAGCCCGCCGATGTCTTGACGGCTCGCAATCGGGTGGCCAGGGCGCGCGAAGCGCGGTTGAAGATCACCGAGAGTGGGCCAGCAGTGGCTAAACTGCGTCAGCACCTCCACTCGCTCGCTTCACCGCCAGCGTCACCCGACGAGCTCAAGAATTGGGAGGCGGAGAGGCCACAGTGGGAGCGCGAACGGGACACTCTGTTCGCCCTTTTGGAAGCCCTCTCACAGCTCGCGCAATCGAAGCACGCGCTGTCCTGGCGGGACGCGCCGCGGAGTCTGGAAGACGATTCCGCGCTCGTTCCAGAGTTAGAAGCCCAGCACGAAAATAGCCGTTTGGGGCTGGCGGAGGTCGAACGGCAATTCGGAGAGGCCGAGAGCGTTTGGGAGCGTCTTACGGAGGATTCTCAGAAGGCGACGGCAGAAAAGCTTGCTGTTGCGGCACACAAGAAGCGCGCCGCCGATGAACTCACGCTTGAGCAAGTGGAGGATCTTTCTGAGCAGGCCTTGAGAGCTGCGGTTGGGGCCGAAGAACAGCGCAAAAGAACGCTGGAATCGGCCGAGCTAGAGGAACGCGCTTTGCTCAAGGAAGTGGCCCTGCGCGAGGAGCACTTGAAACAAGCGACACGGGCGCTCACTTTGTCAGAGGCCGCCGAAAAGAAGGAGACGGACGGGCGCGCGCCTGCGGAGGCTGCAGGGGCAAGGCTCCGCGAAGCGTTGGGCAACGCGCAGATCCTCGGAAACACCCTCGCTGCGGGCGAAACCAGTGAACTTTCTGAGGTCAGCAGCGTGACGCTCTGGGCGGAGGCCAAAAGCAAACGCGAGCTTCTGTTGGAACGCATGAAGGCTGCGCGTGGGGGGCAAGAGCTCGCTGAAAGCATGAGCCTGCTCGATCGGAGCTCAAAAGACGCCCCGTGGGAACAGTTCCTGAAGGATTGGCTGAGTGTGCGACAGTGGCTGCGGCGGCGCTTGCCGCCACAGGTTTCTGACGTGGAGGAGCCGCTCGAGGCCTTGAGCCATCTAGGTGCAGATCTCGGCCGTCTCGAAAGTCGCCTCGAACGGCAGGAAACCGATTTACGAGGGACTTCTGAAGACGTCGCGCGCAGCATCGAGGTGCAGTTGCGCAAGGCATCGGGCCAGGTGAGGCGCTTGAATCAGTATCTCGAGGGGGTCCACTTTGGCAGTATTGCTGCTATTCGCGTGGAGTTGGGGCGCGTCGAACGCATGGATCAGGTGCTGAGTGCATTGCGTTCTGGGACTGCCCAGGAGCTGCTGTTTCAGTCGGATCTCCCGATCGAAGAAGCGATGGATGAGATTTTTCGGCGCTATGGGGGAGGGCGCACCGGAGGCCAAAAACTCCTCGATTATCGCGAATATGTTGACCTGCGCGTGGAAGTGAGACGTCAAACCAAAGAGACCTGGGAGCCGGCGAATCCCACCCAGGTTTCGACAGGAGAAGCCATTGGCGTGGGGGCAGCCCTCATGATGGTGATCCTTACGGAGTGGGAACGCGACGCCAATCTCCTGCGTTCGCGGCGAACTGAAGGTTGCCTGAGATTCCTATTCTTGGATGAAGCCAATCGGCTCTCACAAGACAATCTCTCGATCCTGTTTGATCTCTGTGCGAACTTGGATCTGCAGTTGTTGATTGCTGCCCCCGAAGTAGCTCACTCCGAGAAGAATACGACGTACAGGCTGGTGCGTCGTGTTTCCGACGAGGGTAAGGAGGAAGTTCTGGTGAGTGGAAGGCGTGCGAGCCTGCCGGAGTGGCCGCCAGCAGTGGAGGAGCCTGAAACGGAGGTTTTGGTGAGTGGCGAGGCGAATGGCGATGGCGAACCCAGCTCAGAGTCTTCAGCGTCTGAAGAAGCCGTTCTGCCTTTAGCGTCTGAAGCCGAATCCGTCCCGCCTTCAGGGATCCCTGGACAGCGCCGGCTCTTCGACTTTTAGCAGCACACTCAGGTTGCTGCTTTGATCGCCTTCGCAGGCACGCTATCGCCGCGCGCCTTCAGCTTGCGCACTCGCTTCGGACGGCGCGAAAGTGGAGAAGGAACCAGACCGCGTAGCGTGAGGACCTTGCCGTAGCAAAGCAGCGTATCACCGGCTGCGATAACATGATCATCTTTGGGATTGGGGATGGTGACGCTCTCGCGTGCGATGCTGAGCACCACTACATCGCGCGCGCGAAGACCGCAGGCATCGATGCTCTGTCCGCACAGCTCGGATTCAGGGGAGACCTTGAACTCGGTAACTCCATAGCCATTGCGCAACGTGAGGCGCTGCCGGATATCGACCTCGGGCAATAACACTTCTTCCTCGATGAGCTGGATCACCGCATCGGCGACATCGATCTGGCTCGCATGTTCAATACCTTCGAGGCCAGGGCTCGAATTCACTTCCATCACCAGAGGCCCCTCATGCCCTTCCAGCATATCGACACCTGCGAAGCGCAGCCCTAAGACTTGGGCCGCATGCACCGCCGTGCGCTCATATTCCGGATCCAGCGTGATCGGTTCGGTAACCCCACCGCGATGCAGATTGCTGCGAAATTCATCGCCCTGCGCCACACGCCGCATGGCGGCTATCACCCGATCACCACACACGATGGCTCGAATATCGCGACCGCGACTCTCGCTGATAAAGCGTTGAACGAGCACATGTTGCTTGGCGCCCTCCTGCAGCGCTTCCACGATAGCCTCGGCAACCTTGCGGGTTTCGGCGAGGATCACCCCTATCCCCTGAGTGCCTTCCAGCAGCTTGATCACACTCGGCATTCCGATGCGATCCAACGTGGCAACAATCGATCCTTTGTCCTTCACGAAGATGGTTCGTGGGAAGCCCACTCGGTGCCGGCTGAGAACTTGAATGCTACGCAGCTTGTCGCGGGATACGCTGATGCTGTGGCTTGGGTTCACGCAAAATACGCCCATTTGTTCGAACTGGCGAACTACGGCGCAGCCAAAAAAAGTGATGGAAGCTCCAATGCGCGGAATGACCGCGTCGAACTGGCGCACCTGGCGGCTCTTAAAATAGAGCTGAGGGCTCCCTTGCTCCACATCAATCGAGAAGCGCATCGGATCCAACACGACAGGCTGATGCCCACGCTTCGCGCAAGCTTCCTTGAGGCGACGCGTGCTGTAGAGCTTGCTGCTGCGAGATAAGATGGCGATTCTCATTTGGGATTTCCACCGGCAGGCTGGCTCAGCCTAGCGGACTTCGGCTTGTGGGTGATCATACGATGCGCGCAGTTCACAATGAATTGTCCGGCGAGGGCGGTTCTCCCGATCAACATGCGAAAGCGCATGTCGCCGCGATCCACAAGGCTTAGCTCAATGTCGAGTTGAATCCCTCCAAGCACCATTTGTGTCTTGACGAAATAGCGGAAGGTTTCGTGGCCGTTGCTCGAACGTACTGTGGAGCGGCGGCTCGGACGTGTTACTACCGGGATCCATTTTTCAGGATCGCTATCGGTGACCACATCGAAGGCAATTCGGTTACCCCGCATGCGTCGAATATTTTCCACGTGCACGGCGGAAGTGCGTGCTCCGGTATCGATCTTGGCCTTGAGCCGCTTCACCCCCCATTCGGGCAGGGCGACACGCTCGCTCCAGCCAACCATCACGAGCTCAGAAGGTGAGGATTTCATGGTCGTTGGCCGGCGTCTTGTAGCTCGGAGTCTACCGTTCGAGCAAGACATTGAACTCCGCACCGAGCAGGAGGGCCACACAGCAACCCCAAAGCCGCCCAGTGTGATCGCCACCGCCGCGAGGCTGCCGTAAAAGAGGCGGAATTGAGCCAGGTGGGCGGCGTAGTAGCCGAACGCCACCGAAGCGATCACGCCGATCCCTACCGCCAACGCCGCACCAGGCCAGACACGACGCTGAAACCCGGGACGGCGCAGTGCGATGCGATAGAAGGTCGCCAATAGGCCAGTCGCCGTGACGAGCGCCACCACGAGCGAGGTCATGTAAGCCAACGAGATCGATTGGCCTGTCACCCGCACCACCACAAGCTCAACCAACTTCGCGGGGCAATTTTGGAGTGTTGATGATGGATTGTCTGTTTGCCGACCTTGTAGGTGGGGTGCGAGTGGGTGCGATTCGGACTGCTCAAAGTGGCTTGAGATGGCTCACACGGCTTGCGAGACGTTCTAAATCCGTGAGATGAATGTGGGAGCGAGGGACTATGACGTTTCGTGTCCAGACGTTCAATGTTTGCAGGCTGCCAAGCTTGTTGGGGTTGCTCGCCATTCTGAGTGGCTGCAGCTCAGGCTCGAACAATGGTAATTCTGAGGCGGCATTACCCGGATCCCCGGACCCCGTTGGAACCATCATGCCTGGGGGTCCTGATCCTAGCGGAACAGCAACCGGAACAGTTCCTGTGTCACCTGGCGTTGTTCCTTCGGCCAACCCGGGTGACGTGGTGCGAAGGCTTTCGCGGGCCGAGCTCGACAACACACTCCGAGATCTTTTGGGTGATACCTCAGCGGCTGCCGCTCGCAGCTTGGCTGAGGATGAATACACTCCTTTCGACAACGATACGGGGCACCAAAGCGCATCTTCTGCGTTGATCGAAACCTTGGAGGCCATGGCCACCGATGTGGCAAAACGTGCGCTCGGGGACTCGACGCTGCGTGGCAAGTTGGTGCCGTGTGTTCCGAATGGCGTTGCAGATAGCGTCTGTTTTCGGGAAGTGGTGAAGGGTCTTGGGCGCCGCGCTTTTAGGCGAACATTTTCGGAAGCTGAGGTTGACCATTACATGCCGATTCTGACGCTGGTGCAGACCGACGGTCCAGCCGTTGGTGCCACGTTCGATACTGCAGTTGAGTTGTCGATTCGCAGCTTCGTCCAAGATCCAGAGTTCCTATATCGCATTGAGATCGGTGCGCCCACGGCTACAGCTGGCGGTTTCACCCTCACAGGTTTCGAAGCAGCCACCCGCCTTTCTTACCTGATCTGGGGCAGCATGCCGGATGAGCCACTGCTCAGCGCCGCCGAAAATGCTCTGCTCGCCGATGGCCCTGGCCGGAAGACGGAGGCGTTGCGCCTTCTGAATGACCCCCGTGCAAAGAGCCAAGCGTACCGCTTTCACGCCATGTGGCTCGGATACCGCGCGATACCGCAAGCTGCACCCCTGGCGTCGGCTTTTGTTTCGGAAACGAATCGCTTGATTGACCGGGCCGCCTTTGAATCAGGCTCGTATCTAACGCTCTTTTCGTCCAACGAGACGTATCTGGACACCAGCTTGGCGACTCACTATGGATTGCCAGCTCCGGCCGGAGGTGCCGCGTGGGTGACGTATCCTGTTGCGAGCCAGCGAGCTGGGATCTTATCCCAGGGCAGTGTGCTTTCGGCATTCAGTAAGTTCTCGGACACCAGCCCAACTCAGCGTGGCATCTTGGTGCGCACGCGCCTGATGTGCGACGACATTCCCCCGCCACCCGCAGCAGTGGACGTGGACAAGGCTCCCACGAGTGCCAGCTCGAATTGCAAGATCGATCGCTACGCGGCCCACCGAGAAATCGCCAGTTGCGCGGCCTGCCATGCGGGCATGGATCTGATCGGTTTTGGCCTTGAGAATTTTGATATGGCCGGGCGCTATCGCGATCACGACGACGGGCATCCTGAATGTGCGATCAACGGGCAGGGAACAGTGCCCGTCTTGGGGAGCTTCAGCGGCCCGAAAGAGCTGTCAGAGAAGCTCATTGCCGCTCAAAAAGTGGAGATGTGTATGGTGCAGCATTTCAATGCCTTTGCGTCGGGTCGGGCACGCCGCCCAGAAGATTTGGCGCTCTTGATGCCGCTGGTGGAGCGTTTCCGACTGGGCGGATTTGCCTTCAAGGATTTGATGTTGGATTACGTCGGTAGTACCGATTTTGGAACCAAGCAGGCGGTGGCACCGTGAGCCAGCGTGTCAGCCGCAGGACGGTATTGCGAGGTGTTGGTGGGATCGCCGTGAGCCTGCCAGTGCTTGAGTGCATGCTGAATTCGCACGGCACGGCTCTGGCGCAGTCGGGCGGTGCTCTACCTAAACGTTACGGCATCGTGTTCGCTGGCCAGGCGATTGGTGGTGATGATTGGGCAGATGATAGCTTCGTGATTAAGGGCGTACGCACCACTGAAGCTGGTCATTTCATCGTTCCCAAAGAGGTCGGTGCTGGCTACTCAACGACCACGCCACTCAAACCGCTGGATGCGCTGAAGGCCGACGTGAGTGTGCTCTCCGGGCTTCAAATCCCGTTCAACAAGAATTCCACCGAGGGCAATGCGGTGCCCCCCGCTGGCGCCTATCGAGATTTCCATGGCGGAGGTTCGAGCCCTCTTTTGTGTGGCACGCGTTCCATGAGCTCATCGTTTCGTGCGATGTCGATCACCTCTGATCAAATCGTTGCCGGCCTCTCCGCAGCACCGATGGGCTCACTCGTGTATCGTGCGCAGCCCTCTTGGTATTTGAGTGGGAGTACCTTCTCGGGCCGTCAGTACATGTCGTACGATGCGAACGGTGCGATCGAGGCTCAGGTGAGTCCGAAGGTGGCATATCAAGCGTTATTTGGGAACTTTACGCCGATGGGCGGCCAAGCCCAAGCAGCGCAAGTTTTCGATCAGCTAGCGCGAAAGAGCGTCCTCGATAGCATTCTCGTGAAGAGTAATTCATTGCTCAACCGGGTGAGCGCCGCAGATAAGCTGCGTTTGAGCAAACATTTCGACGAGCTGCGCGCCCTGGAAACGAAGATCGCCGCAGGCCCGATGACGAGCGCGGGCCAATGTCAGCTTCCAGCCCAGCCGGGAGATGACCCAGCCACTGGGGTGGTTAATGCCGGTGCAGGCTCAGACTTGATCGGCACGAACACGGGTTACAGCGACGAGCACACACGGTCGCGATTACTTGCCGATTTGATTCATATGGCGTTCGTGTGCGACCTGACGCGCTCAGCCACCCTGCAGGTCACCGTGTTTCAATCTCACATGAACATGTTCACGATCACCAACGGCCTCGGCTATCCGATATTGGCTGATCTGCACGAAGTCGGGCACAACGGCGATCCCAACAACAAAGGCCAGCTCCCCGTCAGCCTGTGCCTGCAGTGGCATATTAGCCACTACGCGTACTTAGTGGACAAACTCAAGAACACCCCTGAAGGCGCCGGTAGTGTGCTGGATAACAGCGCCATCATCTTTATGCCCGAGGCCGGTCACGGGACACAGCTCAATGACGGGGTGTCGCCCAACGCGACGCATTCAGTGGAGCAAATGGTGTTGCTGGTAGCCGGTCGCGCAGGCGGGCTCAAAGCCGGAGTGCATCTCCCAACGGCCGGTCGGCATCCGGGGTCGGTACTGATCAGTGCGATGCGTGCGGTTGGTTACGCCGGTGATACCTTTGGCGAGGTAACGGGTGGGGTGACGGAGATGTTCGCTTAGAGGTGTGTTGTCGGTGCCCGAGCGAGGGCTAGGACGGCCCTTTGTGAGCCAGGTTGAGTTCGCGAGGCCGTCGGCACTATATGAGCTTCCGTGCGTCGCTCTCACATCGCTTTGCCCCAAGGCGCCGCCGTCCTGGCACTCATCGCGCTGGGACAGCAGGCGAAGGCAGAGGATACCACTCGCAAGTCCGAGAGCTATGCCTCCCAGAAGGCGAAGCCTACAACTGCGAAGCTTGTCACGATGACTACTCTGTATAGCGCTTCAGCACTGAGCCTGGTGGCCTCGGGCGTTTTTGGTTGGAAAAGTCTGGCCCGGAGAAACGAAGCTGACACGGAAGCTCAGCTTGCCGCGCCGGGTTTTTGCGCAGGCCTGGTGGCTCCAGAGTGCCAAACCTACTCCAACCTGCGCGAATTACAGGGCGTCTACGCACTTCGTGCCTGGGGACTCTTGGGGGTGAGCAGCGTCTTTGCCCTCTCGGGATTGGCCGTCCACGAGCTTTGGCCCAATGAGCGTTATTCTGTAACCGCTGCAGTTATTCCGGATCCCAGCCAGGCTCAAGTTTGGCTGAGATTGCAATTGGAGTTGTAGGGCTTGGGCGCGGAAGGCATGGAGAGTCAAAGGAGCCACATGGAAAATCTACTGAAGCAAGAAACGCATTTTGCCTTTGGCAAAAACTGGCTCGATTACGCCGAAAAGATCGACGAGCCCAAGATCGCTCAGGCGGTCTCCGACCTGAAACGCCTCAACCAGGAGGAGCGGCTGGATGGCAAGTCCTTCCTCGACATTGGCTGCGGCTCAGGTCTCCATGCCTTGGCGGCACTCCGGCTCGGTGCCGCCTCAGTAGCCTGTGTCGATATTGATGCGGATTCAGTTGCAGCAACCAAGAAGACGCTTGCCAAATTCGCGCCCGATGCCCGAGCCAGCGTCAACGTTGAAAGCGTGTTTGAAATGCGTCCAGAAACGCATGGCACTCATGACGTGGTCTATTCTTGGGGTGTGCTTCACCACACCGGCGACATGTACCGAGCCATCAGCCAGGCGGCTTCGTTGGTGAAGACGGATGGCGTCTTCATTATCGCACTCTATCGCAAGACACCGTTTTGCGGCATGTGGCGGCTGATCAAGAAACGCTACTCCAACGCGAAGCCCATCGGTCAGCAAAAGATGATGCAATCCTTCCTGACACTCAAGCATGGGCTCCAACGTTTGCGCGGTGTTGATATCCAAGGAGAGATTGCCAATTATTCAAAGATGCGCGGCATGAACTACTACAACGATGTCCACGATTGGCTCGGCGGTTATCCCTATGAGTCGATTTCCCCAGATGAATGTTGCGCACTGTTCGATAAATTGGGATTCAAACTCGTTCACAGCAATATCGGAAAGATGCCGAAGGATCGTGGTCTCTTCGGTTCAGGCTGTGATGAATTTCGCTTCGTGAGAAGGTAGGTCTGCTGTTGCCTAGTGGCCATGTTGTGGCTCACTCCTTCGAATTATGCCGCGTTCGGCGCCTGAGCGCTTCGCGCAAGACCACCAGATTCCCAAGCTGAGCGAGCGAAGTAGCCAAGGCCAAGCCATAGATCCCCCAAATCTTATACCCCACGACTTTCGCACCGATGCCGAGCAGATTAGCGATCACGCTGATGATGCTCGGAGTCTTCGTGTCACCATGTGCCAAGAAACCACCCCCGAAAAGTTGAGCCAGCGGCCCAGCGAGAGCGACTCCCACCAGAAGGAGCGTTAGCAGCCAAAGGCTGTGGAGTTCGCTTGGCCTGAGGCTCCGAAACACGAGACCCAGCAACGGCTCCCCAGCGATCAAGCCCAACGCGGCGCCGCTCAGGACCACTACCAGCAGCACCAAAACCCTACGCCGAATAGCACCGTCAAAGCGTGCCGTATCGCCTTCGTGCACGGCGCTCGCCAAGATCGGAATGCCAGGCGAAACGACCGATTTCGTCAGAACTCCACCGGCAGAATTGTGGAGAGTCTGGGCCGTGTGCAGGAGGGAGAGTTCACCCGCCGGCGCGAGGGATGCAAAGAAGCGATCGGCTAGTGTGTTGAGTTGCAGCAGGGAAATGCCAACCAGCATTGGTTTGCTGCGGCGTAGGGTTGTCGCAACCCCAGGCAATCCGAACTTTGGCAGCACAAACGGTCGCAAGCCAAATGCAAGCACCACGGTCTGGATGACAAACCTGATGACAGCTGCCCATGCCGCCGCTTCGACGCCCATGCGCGGCAGCGCTACTACCAAAAACCCGATCGAGATAACGCCACCAGCTAACGACAAGCTTTCGACCGCAACAAACCGGCGAGCGGCATGGTAGCTCACCCACATGGCGGTGTTGATCGCGAAACCGATCATCGCGAGCAGGTGAATTCTCAGCAGGTGAACGGCAAGGCTCACGGTCTCGCCGTCAAAACCTGGGAACACGAGCGGCAGCCAAAAAGGCGCAAGCACACCAAGAATCACCGCGATCCCCGTGTAGCCGAGGGCGGTGAGCCAGGTGAGCGTCCAGCCTGTGCGGTGCTTCTCAGCCGGGTCTGAAATGGTGCTGACAACAGGCACCCCCACCACAAACAAGGTGTTCGCAAAAATTATCACCAAAAGCTGAGGGACCGTGAAGGAGGCAAACAACGCATCTGTCTCGGGCCCCACTCCTAACTTCAGCAGGACGTACCACTGCAAAGCAGCCAAGAGCAGTGTGTTCAGCGCAACCAGAATCGCGATGCGCCCGGCTAGCTTCACGGAGGTTAACGTGCTGGTGGACTTAAAAGGTAGAATCGCCAAATCGAACCCGACTATGTACTCAGTTGGGGCAGCTGAGCCAACCCCTGGCTACGGAGCTTGATCCATCAGCATAGACCGCGCCGGGGCAGAACGCGACACCGGCTGCGAGGAGCAAGACGAAGGCCTCGACTTTGTCGATATCGCCGAAGCCTGTGTTTCTTTAGTGCCCCCAAACTTGTCCGTGACCTCTACCTCAAAGTCGAACGCCAGATAGTAAGCATGCATACTATCCTCCAAGGAACAAAAAGAGCAGCTCACCTGGCGCTCCCGCAGCGTGGCCTCGCAACAACATCCCAATCGTGCCCCTCACGCAGCGACGGGGCGATGCTGGGACTCCGCTCAAGCGGGCGGAGCAAAATCCGAGATGTCAGCCTGCTCAAGCGCCGCGAAATCAAGATGCAGACAATTGCCGTCGGGATCTTGAATGTTCACCTGAAAAGTTCCAAAACCTGGAATGACGCCGACGCGATAGGCAACACCGAGGGAGCGCAGGTGAGACAAAAACTCCCCGAGCCCTTCGCCCCTGAGTGCAAAGTGCTGGAGCTGCGAATTAGCAGGCGGATCCGGAGCTTCACTCGCCTTAATCAGGTGAATAATCGGTTCAGCACCTAAGTACAGCCAGGAACCAGGAAAGGGAAACTCTGGGCGCTTTCCCTCCATGAGTCCGAGCGCCTCCACGTAGAATTGCCGAAGCTGGGGGAGGCGTTGGGTGCGGATGTTGACGTGGTCAAGTCGTACAAAGTGCATGGGGTTAGCCAGTAGAGATTGTGCTGGTTGTGTGGCCAGGGTTCAGGGTGTTCGGGGGGGCGCTACTGGGTGCAAGGCTGGGCAAGCGGCGCGCCGGAATGATGACCTCCGGCGAGGGCAGGGTGCCGGTGCGTGGGATCAGATACACAGCCTTGGCGTAGAGCACCCCACTTTTGTTGATCAGACGCACCCGTTTTCCCTTGCCCATATCTAGATAACGCCCACGGTTGGCCGCCATCAGTGCGCCCACGCTGACACCGAAGCGAGCAGCAATTGACTTAAAGGTGTCCTTCTTCCTGGCCATGTAGCTCACGGTGTAGACGCGTGGTTTAACCTTGGCGTATTTCACCAGCAGCGGCTGCAGGCGGTGCGCGCTCTCCTGCGCGTCGGGATTGTAGAACCGGATGTGCAGGTGCGTGCGGTGGCCTCGAACGTGACGAATCAACGCGGGGCGCACGCCTCGGGTTCCACGAAACAGGTCCTCGACCCAGGCCGGATCATCGCCGCATTCTAGAGCGTAAGGCTTCAGCAGCGCTTGAATGGAGGCATCAATCAGGAGCATCTCAACGTCGGATTCTAGGGCTAATGCTCGAATGAAAGCCCACGTTTTCTCCACATCCAGGTTCGAAGCGTTCGCCGCCGCATACCACTTGGCTCCCGCAATATAGAAATAGCTTATATCAATATCGCGACCCGTCTGATGGCTGAGATGCGGCGACAAGTGCCCGCCCCTTTGGGCACTCACATCACCGATGAAGAGCTTGGGGGCGTTCGGATAGGTTTTGTGCACTTTGGCGAGACTGCGCGTGAGGTAACTCACGGTTTCTTCGGAAGCCCAGGCGGTGCCAGGCGCTACCAGCGTATAAAAGTCGCTCTCCGGGAAACGAACGCCGTTCATGAGTGCGCCACCGTTGGGGCGACCGATCGACAGCGCCCCCAGCTTTTCGGGGGTGTGCAGCAGCCACTGTTCCAGAGTCTTCTCGCTCAGGCCGTCGTAGGGATGGGGACGCTTGATCTGGGATCCCTGCGCAAATGTACTCGGATCTTCCTCGGGGACATCATCGTGGACAGCCGTAGGATCGTCCGGATCGGCCTCGCCATCTTCTCCGGCAATGTTGGGGTTTTGCTCCGTGGCTTCAAAGTGCGCACGGGGCGGATTCTTGGGCGGTGTCACACCTGCGCTGAGTGCCGGCAATTCGCTATGGAACGCGTGCGGACCGTCCGCGGGCGTGTGGCCTAGCGTCGAACTGCGGGGTGGTGGCGTGGCGGTCGCGCAGCTGAGGCTAAGGACGCCCATCCAGTAAACTGGGCTCGGGAGACGCCGGGCTGAATTCAAGGGTCGCTTCACAGGTGTGAAACGCTAGCCCAATCCCTCGATCTCACCAAATCAATGGGGAATATGTCGGCGTTTGCCCGAAGGTGCACAATCGAATAGAGGCGTACGTATGGCATTGCTGAGCATAGATCCCTGGGAAACGCTGGATAACTGGTACCGGGAGGCGGAGCAGGCGGGCGAATTGATGCTGGATGCGATGGCGCTGGCTACCGTGGACGCCTCAGGCAAGCCGCGCTCGCGCATGGTGCTCTACAAGGGTCGCGTTGAAGGCAAGGCGGCTTTTTTCACCAATTACGAAAGTGCCAAGGCACACGAAATGGACGGAGAACCCCGAGTGGCGTTGACTTTCCACTTCCGTTCACTCACGCGGCAAGTCCGCATTGAAGGTCTAGCGGTTAAGCTGAGTCCGGAAGCATCAGACACTTACTTTGCCAGTCGTCCCCGAGAAAGCCAGATTGGAGCTTGGGCATCGCCCCAAAGTCGGCCCATTGTGGATCGGGGAGAGCTGCTTCAGCGGGCGGAAGCGGTGCGGGCTCGCTTCGAGGGTGCGGAGGTAGCGCGGCCCGAGTTCTGGGGTGGTTATGGCGTCGAAGCAGAAGTGTTTGAATTCTGGATCGCTGGCGAGTTCCGGCTCAACGAACGCTTCGTTTATACGAAGACCGAGGCTTCTTGGGCAGTTCAACAGCTCGCTCCCTAAGTTGCCCTTGCTCGGCCCGTTCGAATGGTTATGGTGCGCGCCCAACGAGGATTGCCATGAGCGAACGCCAAGAGCATCATTTCAAAGCCGAAGTCACGCAAGTTTTGCGATTGGTGATCCAGTCGCTCTACAGCAATCAGGAAGTTTTTCTCCGAGAGCTCGTCTCCAACGCCTCGGATGCGCTGGATAAGTTGAGATTTCGTGGCATTCAGGATCCGGAGCTGCTCGCTCCCGATCACGTTCTGAAGATTCGGATTTCGGCAGATCCTGAAAAGAAAACCCTGACGATCTGGGACAACGGCGTCGGGATGACGGCCGACGAGCTGGCCCAATCGCTCGGAACAGTAGCTTGGTCTGGCACGCGAGAGTTTGCCGAGAAGTTGAAGCAAGCTCAATCCGCGGACCAAAAGGTCGATCTGATCGGGCAGTTCGGGGTCGGCTTTTATAGTGCGTATCTGGTCGCCGACGAAGTCGAGGTTATCAGCCGCGCCGCCGGCACCGAAGAGGCGCACGCCTGGATCTCCAAAGGCGAGAGCACGTTCACGATCGAGCCGGCCACCCGCGACGTTTCGGGTACGACCGTCGTGTTGCACTTGAAGGATGAGGCAGCCGAATTCTTGGAGCCTTTTCGAATCAAACAGCTGGTTTCTCGCTATTCCGACTACATTGCGCACCCGATCGAGCTCGGCGAAATCGAGAAAGAGAGCTCCGAGCTCAAGTTCACTGCCATCAATCAGGCAAGCGCGCTTTGGCAGCGGAATTCCAAGGATGTTAGCAAGGAGCAATACGAGGATTTCTATCAACATCTCACGCATGATTGGGAGCCGCCACTTGCGTACAAGCACTTCAAGATCGAAGGCACGCAGATGTTTGTGGGGCTTTTGTTTCTGCCCAAACGGGCCCCGTTCGATTTGTTTGAGCCCGAGCCTGCGCACGGTGTTCGGCTCCACGTGAAGCGCGTGTTCGTGATGGATAATTGTCAGGAGCTCGTGCCGCGCTGGCTGCGCTTTGTGCGGGGCGTGGTGGATTCAGAGGATTTGCCGCTCAATGTCTCGCGCGAAGTGCTTCAAGATTCACGGGCCGTTCGCATCATCAAGAAGCAGGTCGTGAGCCAAACGCTGGACTTGATCGAAGAACTGGCCTCAGGCAAGCCCGAAGAATATGCCGCATTTTGGAAGATCTTCGGTGCGGTGATCAAGGAAGGGCTGCATTTCGAGCCCGAGTACAAGGATCGCGTGAGCAAGCTACTGCGCTACGAGAGCACTGCAGGCTCCGAGCTGACATCGCTCGACGCGTACGTGGAACGGATGAAGACGGGCCAGAATGCGATCTACTACGCCGCCGGTTCGTCGCGCGCTCAGTTAGAGTCGAGTCCGCACTTGGAATTGCTCAAGAAGCGTGGCTATGAGGTGCTGTTCCTCACCGACCCAGTGGATCCCTTCGCGGTTTCGACGCTTGAAACCTACGGCGATAAACCGCTCGTTTCGGCGATGCAGGCTGATCTCAAATTGGACGTTACGGACAAGCCGAAAGACGATTCGAAGTCCGAAGAGAAGCCGGACATGGTGCCGTTCATCACGCGCATCCGGGAAGTGCTCAAAGATCGCGTTGCAGACGTGCGCGCCTCGGAGCGTCTCACCGATTCGCCGGTATGTTTGGTGGTATCCGATGGTGGCATGTCGCCACATATCGAACGCATGATGCGTGCGTCTCGGATGCAAGTGCCTGAGAATCGTCGGATTTTTGAAGTCAATGTCGACCACCCGTTGATCGCTCGGTTGTCAGCCCTTGAAAGCCAGGTTCCGGGGAATGAGCGGGTAGGGGACTGGATCCTCGTCCTTTACGACCAAGCGTTGCTCTCAGAGGGCAGCCCGATCGCCGATCCTGGCCTCTTTGCACGGCGCCTCTCCGCGCTCCTCACGCTCGCCGCCGCCCACGAAAACGTGGAGCCAAAGGTGGAGCCTGCTCAGGTCACGCAATAGAGCGTAGTGAGCAGCACGAGCCACACGACACCCAGGAAATCCCAATACTGCACGCAGAGCGCCACACCTTCTAGGCGTGAGCTCGAATACTTCCGTTGCTCAGCCTTGTAGAGCACGACGCCAAGCGGAGCAAAGCCGCCCAAGACATGCAAGGCATGTAGGCCGGTCAGCATGAAGTACGTAAAAGTATAGAGATTCTTTAGGCTTGCGCTGCCTTCTACGTGAGTCATGCTTTGCCAGTTGAAGGCTTGGGCAATCAAGAACACAACCGCAAATCCCAGCATGGCACGCAGCCACAGCTTAAACCGAGCGTAGTGATTGGAACGGAGGGCCCGGAGCGCGATGTGACCCGAGAGGCTCAGCAAGAGAATAAACGCTGTGCTGGCGAAGAGCCCGGGAGGAAGGCCCGGCAGGCCAAGCGTGCGCCACTCCCGGTTATTGGAACGGGTTACTAGGTAGCCGACGATGTTCGCGATGAAGATCACGCTCAGCGAGGCGATGAAGATCCACATCCCGAGCTGCTTCGCCGACATCCGGAAAGAGGGTTCGCGTGCTCCGCGCGGGTGCTCGGACTGGAAAGACATGGACTCAACCTAGCTCCTTTTCAAGGTGCAGAGGGTCTACTTCAGCGCTTTCTTCTTCGAAGCAGGGTGCTTGCATTTCGGACAAAGCCCATTCGATTTCCTCACGCACCCAAGCTTCGCCTTCACGCGCGTTGGCGAGCACCAGGCCTTCGGCGCCTGACGCGGGATCGCCTTTCCCGAGCCTCCCCAATGCCCAAGCGGCATGGCCCCGTACGAGCGGACTCAGATGAGTGTGGAGGGCATTGAGGAGCGGCGGAATCGCGGAAGGATCCCCAGAGTTTCCGAGCGCGATTGCCGCGTTTCGCGCGAGGCAGGCTCTTGGGATCCGACGCATCGCGGTGCGTCGAGCGAAACGACGGTAACCTGAAGAGGTGAGCTCGAGCAGGGAAAGCAGCTCGGGCAAGGCATAGTCCGCTTTTCGTGGGAGCCCAGGCGTCGTCGGTTTGGTTTCAGAGCCGGCATTGTAAGGGCACACGGCTTGGCAGATATCGCAGCCAAACACGTGATTGCCCATGAGTGCGCGGAGCTCGCGTGGGATCACACCGCGGTACTCGATCGTGAGGTACGAAATGCAGCGCCGCGCATCTAGCACGTATTCGCTAACAAACGCTTGCGTTGGGCAAGCATCCAGACAGCTTCGGCACTTGCCGCAGCCTTGCATTTGGCCAAGGCTTTGCGGCAGCTCCACATCTAAGACGAGCTCGCCCAGCATGAAATAGCTGCCGAGGCCGGGTGCTATCGAGAGCGTATTCTTGCCCGTGAAGCCGACGCCTGCCAACCACGCCGCCTCGCGCTCCAGAAGCGGCGCGGTATCGACGCAGGCGCGCGCAAGGACCTCCCGGCCAAAGATCTGACTGCACGCCCTGGCGAGCGCATTCAGCTTGGGGCGCATGACGGTGTGATAGTCCGCGCCCCGTGCGTAGGCTGCCACGTAGCCGGGGTGAGCCAGAGCCGCTCCAGGTTTCCGCAGCTCCACCAGTCCGCCTCCTGAATAGGACAGCGCTACCACCACCAGTGTCTTGGCGCCGGGCAACAGCGTGCGGGGGTCAGCTCGATCGGAATGGTCCCTCAGATAGGCCATCTCACCGTTTAAGCCGGCATCAAGCCAACTGGTGAGCGCCTTTGCACCGCGCTCGAAGCGCTGAGCTGGAGCGAAGCCGACGCGTGCAAACCCAAGCCCAAGCGCTGCGTCAGCAACTTCCTTTGCCCATCCGGTCGGGTCAGAGCTTTCCGCCTGGGGCATGACAGTTTGTAGTGTATGGCGGGAATAAATTGGCGCCGTCCAGGGTCCCAAGGCGCGTCAGAGTATGGTACGCCGGCTGGCGCCGGGCTCCGTTGCCCTCTTCATAATTCATGCACAGGTCGGGAAACTTCGGGATGCACCGTGATTGAGATTCAAGACTTATACAAGTACTACGGAGATCGGCGAGTGGTTGGCCCGCTCTCGGTGAAGATCGAGAAGGGGCAGATTGTTGGGCTCTTGGGGCTCAACGGCGCCGGCAAAACGACCACGCTGCGCATCCTAGCGTGCGACCTCTTGCCAACGAGTGGGTCGGTGCGTGTCGGGAATGTTGATGTCGTCGAGAATCCGGAGCTCGTCCGCTCCAAGATCGGTTACCTGCCGGACTCACCGCCGCTCTACAACGAGATGCGAGTCAGCGAGTACCTCAGCTTTGCCGCACGCCTGCGCGGGGTGCAGCGCTCAGAGCTCGCGAAACGAGTCGATGATGCGATAGAGCAAACCGAGCTAGGAGAGGAACGCCATCAGCTGATTGGCGCACTTTCACACGGCTTCAAGCAACGGGTTGGCATAGCGCAGGCTATTGTGCATCGCCCAGAGCTGGTGGTCCTGGATGAGCCGATCAGTGGCTTGGATCCGAAGCAGATCGTGGAAATGCGCGATCTCGTGCGCGGCCTACGGGGTGAACATACCGTGATTGTCTCAAGCCATATTTTGACTGAGATCAGCGAAACCTGTGACCAATTGTTGGTGATTCGGGATGGTCGGATTGCGGCCGCGGGGACGGAGGCGGAGCTCTTCTCCACGCTCACGCACGGCATGCGGATTGAGGTCACAGTCCGAGCTCAGTCCACCGAAAAGGACGCTGTTTTCGAAAACCTACGCCAGGTGGTCAGCCGTCTCTCCGGCGTTTCGGATATCAGTCAGATCGATCCGCCTGAGCCTGGAGGCCATTGGGTGAGTGCTCTTGTGGTGGGTGAGAGTGATGTGCGCGAAGAGCTGCTGAGTGCGCTCGTGAGCGCGGGGCTCAAGGTCGTTCAGTTCGCACGCAGCGAGAACGAGCTTGAGAACGTTTTTCTTTCGCTTTCTGGGGCAGGGGAGCGCCGAGCGCGCCGTGGAACCCGAAGCAATGTTCGGTCAGGCTCAGACGCGGCGGAGGCAGTATGAAGGCGATGCTCATAGCCAGACGTGAGCTCAACGCGATCGTGCGTTCACCGATGGGCGCGATCATTATCTCCGTGACACTCCTGATCAACGGGTTGCTGTTTTACAATATGGTGCTCACTGAAAAGCTCTTGAGCGGCCAAGTATTGGAGCAGTTCTTCTACTACACGAGCGGCCCGATGATGCTGGCAGCGGTAGCCCTTTCGATGCGATTGCTCGCCGAGGAACGCCAGAACGGGACGGTGATCTTGCTCAATACGTCTCCGATTACTGATGCGGAAATCATCTTGGGCAAGTTTATCGGAGCGTTCGTGGTCTTGATGATCATGGTGCTCCTGACGCTCTACATGCCGGCCCTGATCTTGGTGAATGGCAAGGTGAGCGTCGGCCACATCGCTGTCGGCTATTTGGGGCTGTTGCTCTTGGGAGCCTCGGTCCTGGCCATCGGGATTTTTGCTTCATCGCTGACACGCCACCAGATCATCGCGGTGGTGATCGCCGCGGCCATTTTGGTGCCCTGGCTGGTGCTTTGGAAGCTCGCGCAGCTGGTGGATGCCCCGCTGAATAAATTTCTGAATGCCTTTGCTCTTCATCATCAAAATTTCCGAACCTTCCAGACAGGCGTCTTACGCCTCGACAGCGTGGTCTATTACGTGGCCGTGACTTTCTTTTTCCTGCTCGCCGCCACCAAAGTTCTTGAGGCTCGACGATGGCGCTGAACGACGAGAACATGACGGATTCTGCGCATGCGAATGGGGCTCCCCCCGAGGTTCCGGAGGCAGCAGTGACACCAATAGCCGCTGCCGTAGCAAAGGATGATCGCACGTCGCCAGCGTGGACCGTACCGCTGTATGTGCTCGGTCTGGTGCTGCTGTACCTCGGCGAACGGGTATTCTCAGAGCTTGAGAATGGGCGTTGGTTCGGTTCGGGTTTGGGGCTTTCCGCGGTGGCTATCGCTACGTTCGTGCGCTTTTCCCCGCGCTTTCGCATGGGTGGCGCGCGCCAGGAAATCGAGAATACGCTGGCGCTTTTGTCGCTGGCAGGCCTCATCGGCGTGCTCCTTTATTTTTCGACCACTGATGCTGGGCTTGCCAAGCTCGGTCTGGATCGGCTCGAAGTGCCGGTACGCGAGCGAATCATCGGGGTGGTTCGGATCGTTTGGATCTCACTGATCTGGCTCACCTTGCTGCCCATGGTGTTCGCTGAGCTGGCGCTTTACCCGATGCGCCACGCCGAGCAGCCTGAGAGTCGGCGTGTGCGGGCAGCTGCAGCAGCGGGCTTGGCGTTGGCCATGGCGGCTGTTTACGGGGGCTTGTTTGTTTTCAGCGCGGATGCCGCTGATCTGAAGGTCGATTTTTCATACTTCAAGACCTCCAAGCCGGGCGAAGCCACGATCAAGATTGCCCGACAGATCAAAGGCCCGGTGCGCATCATCGGTTTCTTCCCTGAAGTGAATGAGGTCAAGACGGAAGTGGCGGCGTATTTGAACGCGCTCGCTCAAGGCATCCCGAACATCAAAGTCGAGTTCAAAGATCGCCTGCTCTATCCGAAAATTGCCGAGCAATATCGTGCTTTCAAGGATGGCGAGATCATCTTGGCCAAGGGCGGCGAGAATCAGAAGTTCAGTCTGCTAAATACGGACATCGGCGACCAGTCCACCCGGGATACGCTGAAGAAGCTGGATGAGAAGTTTCAAGAGGTGCTGTTGAAGTTGGTGCGGACGCGGCGCACGGTGTACCTCACCACGGGTCACGGGGAGATCAACGATGGGGACCGTTCAGGGGGCGTCGGCCGTGGCAGCCAAGTAGTTCGAAAGCTGCTTGAGAATCAGAACTACGCCGTGCGCGATCTGGGCCTCACTCA
>ENA-ORBV01000756-ORBV01000756.1-microbial-mat-metagenome-genome-assembly--contig:-NODE-756-length-73780-cov-13.794310_pt1 | contig 73780 bp, 71 predicted proteins | sample MGYA00237777_ERZ505514 | MGnify/ENA primary metagenome ERZ505514 (study PRJEB26160, sample SAMN06269048) | microbial mat metagenome | isolation source: Oligotrophic lake microbial mat | place...
GCTCTAGAAAAGGTAGAAATCAGATTAGTGCGTCGATCGAAGATCAAGCGTTTACCGATTACTGGGATGTATTTGTGCTCAAACATCAACATCCTTGAAAATCTTGTCCTGAAGGAGAATGGCTAGGATCGAATAACTTATCTCTGTTTCATTACGACCAAGGTAATGTCATCATAAACTCTCTGCTCACCAATATGCGATCTCACGTCTTCAATCACGGCCTGACGGATTTCAGTTGATGTTTTCGCAATATTTTGACTGATAACTCTACACAGTCGCTCTAGCCCATACTGCTCTTTTGTCATATTATCCGCTTCTGTAATGCCGTCAGTGTAAAGCACCACGACATCTCCTAAGTTTAGTTGCACTTGGGCATTGTCCACAAATTTGGCAATATCAGCTTCAAGCCCAATCGGAAATCCTAAATCGATCGTGTCAAATCTTTCCACCTTGCCATCAGACCGCACCACAATCATTTCTTCATGTTGCCCACTCAGGCTGAGTTTGCCATCATGATAATCCAGTAGAGCAAGCGACATGTTTTTGCTAGACTTCATGCGTTTAACATTGTCATAGATCGTGCGATTCAGGGTATTGAGAAACTTGACAGGATCGGTCTCATTGTTGATTAATAAAGTCCGTACTGCCGTTTGCACCATAATCATAATCACACTGCTTTCCAGCCCATGCCCTGTGACATCACCAATCCCAATTTTGACTCGATCACCTACCGTCAGGACATCATAGTAGTCCCCGCCAACTTCAGTCGCAGGCTCCATAAAACCAGCAATATCTAAACCTTTAATTTTTTTAAGTTCTTCTTCTTTCGGCAAGAGCATCTGTTGCAATTTGCGACTAATTCCTAGCTCCGAACTCATCCGCAGATTGTCAGATTTGAGATGTTCGTTGAGGAGGTTGATTTCGAGACTGGCAGATACTAAAGCCGTAGCAATCCGATTAAATGATTCAACTACCTGTCCTAACTCATCTTGAGTATCGAGCGTAATGCTCTGGATTTCCTCGTCAGCAACTCCACTGGTCATGCGTTTAGCCACAATATCAAGGTCATGTACGGTCTTCATTACAGCTAGGTAGAAAGCGGTAAATAGATAGACCACTAACATTAAGGTAATCAGCACAAAAATGGAGCCGAATAGTTGTCTTTGCCGAAATCGATCGATCCGTTGTTGCAGCAACACATCCAATTGATCGACAACTTGCTCCGAGAGCATAAAGCTTCGATCGAAAGTTGTTTTTGCTAAACCAAATGGGATCGGAGGCTGAGTATCTGGCTCGACCAACCGATCTAATTCTATGGTGAGTCGTTCGGAATTTTGCAGAAAGAGTTCTAAAGGCGAAGATAGTTTGGGATAAAGATTTTTTGATGGATTATTTGCAAAACCAGTATTGAGATTTCTCGACAGATCGCTGCTTAGCTCTTTCAGCAGTCCTGACAATTCGATCAAGCGTCCTCTTGCTTCTGGCGTAATTTGCGATCGATCGACAATTTCTAAACTCAGAAATTCAATTTCTGCCAATACTTTCTGCATGGCTGGAAGTTTGAGTAAACTGCTATCCATCAGGTAATAAGTATCTAAATCTGGATCGAGGATCAAATTTGATGTATCACCAACATGAGATCTCAATTTCTCGATCCGATCGCTGATTAGACGATATGCTTCACGATTCTTGCGGTTGTCCTGACGATCGAGATTTTGCCAAGCTTGCTCAAGTACCTTAAATTTTTCGGTGGTTCGTAAGTTCTCTCCTAACTTTCGATCGATACTAGCTAAGTTTTGAAATTCTCGATCGTCGATTCGATCTGATTTAGGGCTGAGTACCTGACCAGACAGAGTTTGCCGCCACAGTTGATTGAGTGGGCGAAGATATTGAGTGCCATAGAGTTCATGTTGAGCAAAATCGATCCGAGTGTGAATTTCTGAGAGCAGGAGATACATCGCCAGAATCAACGGCATGGAAAACACAACGCTGATCAACAGAAATTTCTGCGGATACTTAAGGCGATTCATTAAGGCGATCGCAGGCTGAAATACTGGCAAACTCACTCGTAACCTCAGATAGATTTCTAGTATTATCAGGATATCCTGTCGCAAGAGCTATATCGCTCATTTGACAAGCGTACTCTACCTAAACGGAGCACAATGCGTAAACAAATCATCGAATACACCTCCCCATTAGATTCACTGGTTGCCCTTGCCAAGCAGTTGAATATCTATGAAACAAAATATCAGATGGATTCAGAAGAATTCTTTGCCAAATATCATCAAGGAGAAACCTCTGATGATGAAGTGTTTGTCGAATGGGCAGGCAATTATCAACACTATCTGGCTTTACACCAAAATTTAGAAAGCAAACTCAGAGATGTCGCGTAAGATTATTCAAAACTATTTGGATGAAATTGAGCAGCTTTTACTCAACTGTCCTAATGCTCACGTTGAGCAATATAGTGCAGTCATTTTAACAAGTGAAAGAGCTAACCTACGACTTCGCATCCGTTTTAAGCTCAGATACCTCCTAGCAGTGAGCGAAGCCTTAGTTGTTGAAAACGATCAGATCGCATCGATCGACTACCGCTATCACTTTCAAGATGAAGAAAATAGTTTGATTTTCCGCTATGACAGCACACCCCACTTTCCTGACTTGCCTAGCTTCCCCCACCATAAACATCTTCCTGACAATGTAATTGCTTGCGAAAAGCTACACCTCACTACAGTTTTGCAGGAAGTGAGCGAGTTTTTGAAGTAAGAATATGAAATTTCACTTAATATTGGCGGATAGGGATGTGTCGATCGATTAGATGATTTTTGATTTGGGGAATGCTAAGTTGACCAAAATGCAAAAGTGAAGCGAGGAGGGCGGCTTCGGCTTTGCCTTCAGTAAGAGCCTGATGGATATGATCGCAATTACCCGCACCACCAGAAGCGATTACAGGAACCTCGACCCGCTCTGCCACCATGCGAGTTAGTTCGATGTCATAACCTGCTTGCGTGCCATCGGCATCCATACTGGTGAGGAGAATTTCCCCCGCCCCCCGCCGCACAACTTCTTCTACCCAAGTCAACACATCAAGTCCAGTATTTTCTCTGCCGCCGCGCACATACACATCCCAACCCACAGGCGCATTTGGATCGGCTGAGCGACGACGACGCGCATCGATCGCTACGACAATACACTGATTGCCAAATCGATCGCTAGCACGGTTAATTAAGTCAGGGTCTTTCACCGCCGAAGAGTTCATGCTGACTTTATCGGCTCCTGCGCGTAAAAGTTCGCGAATTGTTTCGAGATTGCGAATCCCACCACCAACCGTGAGTGGAATAAAAACCTGCTCGGCAGTGCGATAAACTACATCTAGAATGATATTCCGATCTTCATGGGTGGCAGTGATGTCCAAAAATACCAGTTCATCTGCTCCCGCTTGGTTGTAAACCTGAGCTAATTCCACAGGATCGCCAGCATCTTTTAAGTCAACGAAATTTACTCCTTTGACCACACGACCAGATTTGACATCTAAACAGGGCAATATGCGTTTGGCTAACATGGAGAATTTATCAACTTTATCAACTAAATTATTGGCTATCAGTTCTGGGATTCTCGTCTCTGGGATTCTAGGATCGGGTGGGCTGATGTCTCTTCAACCTTTAACTGCTGATGCAACGACGGTTTGGCAAATTGCTGGACAGGAAGCCTTAACGCTGGAGTATCCCGATAACTTGGCGAAAGATCGTCTAGCTCGACTCAATCAGAGGTTGACTGAAATTGTGTCTAGGCTTAACCCCAACCAAAACTGGGTAGTAGATATTCTACCCGTCAGACCGACTAATGGGAAAAAAACTATATCAGGTAAGCCCTCGATCGTTCGGTTGCAAGGTCAGCCATTGCTAGTGGTGACCGAGGCAGATGCTAAAGCCCATAATGCTAAATCGTCGATCGAACTAGCAAATATTTGGGTTCGATCGCTCTCGGTTGTGTTCAATCAGGCAGGTATACGCCAACGCCTCACCGCGACATTGGGAATGCCGACCAAGATTGGGTTTAATGGGGTCACTTATGGAGTGAAAACAGATATCGCACCCGATCGAGGACTGTTCCGCACTAATGGCGATCGAAGCGATGGTAAAGTGATCTACTGGGAGATCCCTGCTGATAATAAGGCGTATCAAATTAGGTCAATCATTCCAAATCTCACTCCAAATAAACCTCCCAGTGCGATCTTTCTGCTCAATCGCAACATGCAGTTTGTGCCTTATGCTCGCCCAGAAAATCAAGCGGTAATTTTGCTCGCTCCACGTTAGCTGTAGATGAAAATGAGAGCGATAAATCACTTCGTCTGTTATTTCATCTGTTATTAAACCCGATCGGGATCGATCCCAAGTGCCCTGAGTCTATCCGCAAGGCGTTGGACTTTTTGCTCTGCTTTCGATCGATCCTTTTGAGCCTCTATTCTGGCTTGGGTTTCTTCATCATGCGATCTCAACAGTTCATCCGCAACTGGATCGTAAAAACGCAATCCCTTCTCTGAAAATAACCGCAATTCTAAATCGAGAGTTTCACTGAACAAAGCCAAGGCTCCATCAGACGAGGTAAAAGTATCAATCTTCACATACTTACCATTCTCTAGACGCATTCCTTGCAAAGGCTGTGACCTTAAATATTTGCCTGTTGGATCGTATTGGAAGTATTCCTGCACGCCTAGCTTAGCGTATAGCACAGATTTATCTCGCTCATCTCGTTTATGGGTGGCTTCTGAGGTAATTTCTAGCACAAATGATGGCAGCTTGCCCTCTTCCTCCCAGACCTTATAGCTACCACGATTGTGATTGTCTATCCCAAACACGACAAAGGTATCTGGAGCCACATTTGCAGATCTATTACCTTTCTCGTAATAAATAAATAAATTACCCGATACGTAGACATCCCGACGATCTTGCCAGAATATCCGCAGCACTTTGGTGGCATAGCTGAGATATTCGCGCTGTTCATCGCCTTCTGGCATGGGTAGATCGTCCTCTTCGGGATATTCGATAATTACGCTTGGATCGGCAGCAATTGTCATAGCGGCACTCCTAGGCTAAGGTGCTAGAGCTAACGTAACATAAATAGGTAATAGGCTTTGTCGATCGAGGATATGAAGAGCTAGCCGAGGTTTTTCGCGCCACTCCTAATCTGATTGGGATCGAAAAGAGTATTAGCGATCGATGCCTTTTAGCCAAGCGTCAGCAGAAGCACTTTTAGCGAGAACCATCAGAGAAATAGCTAAAGGATGGATTGGTTACGATATGCTAGCAGTATTACGATCTAGTTCAAGCAATCTAAAAATCATGTTTAAGCGTGCTGTCTGTGTTTTGATGTTGGTGCTTACCTTTTACCTAAGTGGTTGCGTGACCCCGACGATTGGACTAGCACCCTTCAAAGATACTAAAGACGGTTATGGTTTCCTCTACCCCAATGGCTGGCTCCCCACCAGCGCCAAAAATGGCTTAACAAGTGGACTTGATGTCGTGTTTCATGACTTGATCGAGCAGTCAGAAAACGTTTCTGTGGTGATCAGTAAGTTAGCCAGTGTAAAAAGCTTGGCAGAAATTGGCAATGCCAATGATATCGGTTTGCGGGTCATGCAACGGGTAATTGCTGCACCTGGATCGGGACGGGAAGCGCAACTAATCAGTGCCGAGCAAAGCGATCTCAATGGTAAAACCTATTACTTGATGGAGTACAAAGTGGAGCCAAAAGGTGGAGAATCGCGCCACGATCTTGTTAGTGTCACAGAGAGTCGTGGCAAACTTTATACACTTAGTGTTTCAACTTTAGAAAGTCGCTGGACAAAAGTAAAAGATCTGTTTTACCGAGTTGCCAACTCTTTCTCTGTCACTTAAAGCTAATTTTTTAAACTAATTACTTCAACTAATTGCTCAAAATTATTTCCCAGTCAACACTTGTGACATTGAGGATGGGGATACATTACAGAGTGTGGAGCATAAAATTATGGCTCAAATTTTAGTTATTGATGACGACCCGACAATGCGCTTAACATTGTCTCGATCGCTCAGATCTCAGGGCTATGATGTCGTGACTGCAACCAATGGCAAAGAGGGTTTTGATGCTGCCAAAGAGTTACGTCCCTCTTTGATTATTTGTGACTGGATGATGCCGATGATGGATGGATTAGAGGTCTGTCGTCAGGTCAAAAACACAGCTTGTTTAGCAAATACTTATTTTATTTTGCTCACAGCACGGGATGACGTTGATGACCTCGTACAAGGATTAGAAAACGGTGCAGATGACTTCTTACCTAAACCACCGCGACTTGAAGAACTGAAAGCTAGGGTCAGAGCAGGTTTACGGGTACATCAAGCAAATGAGGATCTACAAAGACAAAAATCTCGGCTCGAAGCGGAATTGGCACAAGCATCAGAGTATGTTCGATCGATCCTCCCCCCAACTTTGAATAGCGAAGTATCGATCGAATCTTGTTTTATGCCTTCGACCCAGCTTGGGGGTGATTGCTTTGATTACTATTGGCTCGATCGAGATCATCTTGTGATCTATCTGCTTGATGTCTCAGGACATGGGGTTGGGGCGGCTTTGTTATCGGTATCTGTGCTCAACTTGTTACGAAGTAGGGGGTTACGCAGTCACTCTGATGTTTTACTGACAACCGATTTTAGTCAGCCCAACGAAGTTCTCAGTGCTTTGAATGACAACTTCCAGATGTCCGATCATAAGGATATGTACTTTACGATCTGGTATGGGGTCTACAATCGGGTCAGCAGACAAATCATTTACTCTAGTGGTGGCCATCCCCCCGCCGTTCTGTTTACAGGAAAATCTGCTCAAACGGCTCAGGTGCAGTTGCTCAGAACGTCTGGCTTGCCGATTGGGATGATGCCTGATATCAACTATGACAATGCCACCTGCGACATTGACACTTTTGGCGCACTCTATGTATTTAGTGACGGCGCATATGAAATCACCAAGCCTGATGGTTCAATTTGGGGCATGGATGCTCTAGTCGAGACTCTGATGATTCCCGATCGAGCGACTCATCCCAGCCTCGATCGAGTTTTACAAAGTGCGATTAAAATGAACAAATATGGTGATGTGCTCGAAGACGATCTTTCGATTTTGGAAGTAAATTTTGGCTCAAGTTCCCCCGCATAGTCAATATCACTGGAATCATGGCTCTGGCAGATTTTTTGAGGGCTGGTACTATCGTGTCACCCTGCCAGAAATTAACCAGTCTTTTGCCTTTATGTATGCGATCGACGATCCACAGGGCAACACACCCTTTAGTGGTGGCTCAGTTCAGGTGTTGGGGATTGACGATCGACATATCTGGCGCACACTACCGAACACCCAAGATTTTCGCGCCGATCGAGATCGCCTGTGGCTAGAGCATTGGGGTCTAGATTCAGGATACGAAGCCAGCGATCGACACAACCAAGGCAAAATTAACGATCCTGCAACTGGCAAGTCTTGTAGCTGGGATTACGAAATTGAGTCGATCGAGACCTGGGGCGATCGGGTTAGACCCTCAGCCACGATGGGCTGGCTATCTTATTTATCGGTGTTTGAACCAGGCTGGCAGATTTTGCTAGCGAGAGGTTGGGCAAGCGGCTCAATTAACTGGTGTGGCGAAAATTATAAATTCGATCGAGCGCCTACCTACATCGAGAAAAATTGGGGTAGATCGTTTCCACAGCAGTGGTTCTGGCTCCAATGCAATGCTTTTCTTGAATGCGAAGATCTAAGCATCACCTGTGCTGGCGGCATCCGTGAAGTTTTAGGTAATCTCACCAACGTCGCAATGGTCGGGATTCATCATGACGGCGAATTTTATAACTTCATGCCCGAAAACTCCGATATTCACTGCGATATTTCTGCTTGGGGCGAATGGCGGATGCAGGCGATTAACGATCTTGCTCAAGTTCAAGCGATCGGCACAACCGCAGATTCTGGCACAAAAATCATGGTTCCCACCGCCACAGGGCTAAAATTCTGTTGTCTCGATACGGCGAAAGGCACAATTCGCTTGAGTTTACGAACTCGTTCGGGGAAGAAACTGGCAATCGCTAGCAGTAATAATGCCGCGTTGGAAGTTGGCGGCAAATTTTGGCATCAGCCTTGGAGATTTCGATCGGCAAAGTTGTAACTGGGAATTATAGCAATCGCCACAGTAAATAGGATGTAGACCAGCAAGAAGTCAAAGAGATAGAAACACCAATGCCCAAAGCCTACAGCTACGACTTACGTCGGAAAGTCGTTGATGCCATCGAACTCGCTACAGTGCCAAACATGACTAGCGAAAATATAATGAAGCAAAACAAACCCAAGGATCGATCGATGTCTAGACATCATACCAATAATCAAAACTTGGGTATTGAGGCAACCAATCAACCGTGCTCTAAAGTTGCTTTAACTCAGCCGCCAACTTGCCAACCATATCCTTCGCCCCACCAAACAGCATCATCGTCTTATCTTGGTAGAACAGCTCATTATCCACCCCAGCAAATCCAGTACTCATACCCCGCTTGATCACGATCGTATTTTTAGCTCGATCGACTTCCAAAATCGGCATCCCATAGATCGGACTAGCCTGATCCGTCCGCGCCGCAGGATTGACCACATCATTCGCGCCAATTACCAACGCCACATCCGTAGTCTCAAACTGGGAATTAATATCATCCATATCATAAAGCTGGCTATATGGCACATTCGCCTCAGCTAGCAGCACATTCATATGTCCAGGCATCCGACCCGCCACAGGATGAATCGCGTACTTCACCTCTACGCCCTTACGCTCCAACATATCAGCCAACTCTCTAACTGCGTGTTGGGCTTGAGCCACAGCCATCCCATAACCAGGCACGATTACCACAGAGCGGGCATATCCCAGCATCATGGCGCATTCTTCAGGATCGATCGAATGGAAATTCTTACTAGCCCCATCCGCATTCGCCACACTCGTCCCAGACGCAGTGCCAAACCCACTAAACAATACGCTGCCTAGCTTGCGGTTCATCGCTTTGCACATAATCTGAGTCAGGATCAAACCCGACGCGCCGACCAATGCTCCAGCAATAATCAAGACGTTGTTCATCACGACAAAGCCTGCCGCCGCCGCCGCCACACCCGACAAAGAATTCAATAACGAGATCACCACTGGCATATCACCGCCACCAATTGGGATCACAAACAACACGCCCAACAACAGAGAAATAATATTGATCCCAATAAAACCAGCTAGGTCGGCAGGATTAGCAATCAAAAGTGTCGAACCAACTCCAAACGCGACTAATAAGAGGATATTGATCGTCTGCTGATAAGCAAATCTGATCGGCGCACCGCTCATAATTCCTTGCAGTTTTGCAAACGCCACCATACTGCCCGTAAACGTGATATTCCCAATCAAAATACTGGCAATAATCGAAATGTTTACGTCTGTCGCGATCGCCTGCCCATGACTGACAATCCGCCAGTATTCGCCCACAGCCACCAGAGAAGAAGCCAAGCCACCCAAACCATTGAGCAAACCAACCATCTGAGGCATATCGGTCATCGCCACCTTGTAGGCAATCAGGCTGCCGATCGCCGAACCGATCGCGATCGCCACCAAAATCAAGCCATAGCTCAGCACTTGCTTGTCAAGTAAAGTTGCGACCACAGCCAGCAGCATCCCCACCGCACCGAGTAAGTTGCCCTTCCGTGCTGTCGCAGGCGAACCCATCTGCTTCAACCCAATCATAAACAGACTGGCTGCCAGCAAATATGTGAGCTGGATTCCTGTTGGTAAATAGTCAAGCACGTTGGTTAAGCCTCCTTCTTTTTAAACATTTGCAACATTCGATCGGTCACCAGAAACCCACCCACAACGTTAATCGTGGCGCAGATCACCGACAGTAGACCAAGAATTACGGAGAAATTGGGGTTGAGATCGCTCCCCGCCACAATCAACGCACCGATCACCGAAATCCCCGAAATCGCATTTGAGCCAGACATCAGCGGCGTATGTAGTGTTGGCGGCACTTTGTTAATTACCTCAAAGCCAGCAAAAGAGGCAAGGACAAAGACAAATAGAGCACCGATCAATGCTTCACTCATGGTAGTTATGTTGAGTAGTAGTAAATAGTGTGATGTTAGGGGAGAGGTGAAGCGAAGTGCAGATCAAGCCGTCACTGCAACTTGAGTTAGAGCGTCCTTAACTCTCTGGTTGCGAATTTCACCCGCATGAGTAACGCAGGTACTGTTAGTAATATCATCGTCAAAATTCAGTGTGATCGATCGATCTTTAACCAAGTGATTTAACAGATTCATCACATTTTTGGCATATTTTTGCGAAGCATGGACAGACATGGTCGCAGGTAAATTTTCTGGGGCAATGATCGTAACGCCATGCCGAATTACATCTTTGCCAGCTTCCGTGCCCTCACAGTTACCACCTTGTTCGCCTGCCATATCGACAATCACCGATCCCCGCTTCATCTGGGCAATCATGGCATCAGTCACCAATATCGGCGCTTTTTTGCCTGGCACCTGAGCTGTGGTGATTACAATATCGGCATCTTTAATATGACTAGTTAGAACTTCTTGGGCGTGCTGTTTGGCTGCCGCCGAAATTTCTTTAGCATAGCCACCTGCCGCCGTCGTATCTTCGCTGAGCGTAACATCGATGAACTGCGCGCCTAAGCTTTGAACTTCTTCTCGCACCGCAGGTCGAACATCATAGGCTTCGACCACTGCACCTAAACGCCTTGCCGTGGCGATCGCCTGTAATCCTGCCACCCCCGCACCCAACACCAGCACCCGCGCTGGCGGAATTGTGCCAGCCGCAGTTGTCAGCATCGGTAAATACTTGGGCAGAGCGGCGGCGGCAATCAAAACTGCCTTGTAACCCGCGATCGAAGCCTGCGAAGACAACGCATCCATACTTTGAGCCCGACTACTACGTGGAATCATTTCCATACTAAAAGCCGTAACCCCTTGGTTTGCCAGTTGTCGAATTAGTTCTGGTCTGCCCAAAGGATTGAGGAAACTGATCACAATTTGCCCCGACTTCAACAAATTCACTTCTTCTTCGCGTGGAGCCCCAACTTTCAACAAAATATCTATGCCAGAAACTAAATCACTCTTATCGGCAATAATTTTGGCACCCGCTTCGACATAGGCGGTGTCAGGAAAGAAAGACAAATCACCCGCGCCACTTTCCACCCAAATTTCTAGTCCTTGCTTGGTCAAGCGAGCAACGACATCAGGAATTAGCGCGACTCTACGTTCGCTAAACTCTATTTCCTTGACAACTCCTATTTTCATTGATTCTCCTTTGAAGCTCATTGAGATGGATTTTTGACAGCAGATCTTGGACTAAATGTAAATCCCTATCTCATTACAAACTTTTATCATAGAGGGTTGCTTACATATGCCTAGGCTATTCTTTAGGGAATCTTCAGCTTGCTTGAGAAAACCTTTAGCTTTCGATCGAAGACTTTACGCCAAGTAAATCCCAAATATTCTGCAAGTTCAGTGTCACATGCCGTGATAATATCAAAAGCGGTCTATCCCATATTTGATAGCCTCTTCCAACGTGAAAATTCTTCCAGCCAAGACAAAAAAAACTATCGGGATTAGCGGTAAAGGTACTGGTCATGCTAGTGCTGTCGCCGAACTTGAACCTAATTCTAGTAATTTGACTAGTGAGCCAAGTGCGGCTGATATTAACGCAAGTGATCCTGCTTCTTCGATGGAAGAGTACGACAACCTGAAACTCAGACTTCTACTTACGACTCTGGCTTTAGCAGGCATAATTTTTGGATTGGTTTGGTGGTTCTACGGACACATCACTGCTCTAAATTACTTGTTAGGTGCGTGCGTCGGTGTGGTTTACTTAAGAATGCTGGCGAAAAGCGTCGATCGATTAGGAAACCAAACAATGCGACTAGGTTATTCTAGGCTGGCTGTGTTTGTCGGACTAATGATCATTGCTAGTCGTTGGGAGGATCTAAGAGTTCTTCCAGTATTTTTAGGCTTTTTGACTTATAAGGCGGCAATCTTGATCTATATGGCTCAAGAATTGGCTGATAGCTAAGTCATTAAGTTGGACGAGTTAGTTCGTCTGAATATATCTACTCGGCAATCTATTAATAACGCAGATTGCTAGTTCGGAATGTTGTTTAAGTTACCGCAAATTGTTAATCCCACATGGTGAACCAATTGCTTCTTTGTTCTCAATCTTGCTTTCAAACGTTAGGTCAAACCCTAAATTTTGAAACTCCTCTAGCGGCTCTAGAAGTCGGCAAACACTTTTACTGGCACCTTGGTGGTCTAGAAGTTCATGGTCAGGTTTTGATTGTCAGTTGGATCGTGATTGGCGTGCTTGTTGCTGCATCGGCGATCGCTACTCAAAATGTCCAGCGCATCCCAGCAGGGTTTCAGAACTTCATGGAATATGCTCTGGAGTACATCCAAGGCATTGCCAAAGACCAGATTGGGGAAAAAGAATATCGCAACTGGGTTCCCCTGGTTGGTAGTCTGTTTCTATTTGTATTTGTGTCTAACTGGCTGGGTGCTCTAGTGCCCTGGAAGTTGATCAAATTACCAGAAGGCGAGTTGGCAGCACCTACTAGTGATATCAACACCACAGTAGCGTTGGCTCTAATCGTCTCAGTTGCCTACTTTACTGCGGGTCTGAGTCGGCGAGGACTAGGCTACTTCTCTAAGTATGTGCAAGCATCGCCAGCCCTCTTACCTCTCTGGGTTTTAGAAGATTTCACAAAACCCCTGTCGCTAAGCTTTCGTCTGTTTGGGAATATTCTCGCAGACGAGCTGGTAGTGGGTGTATTAGTCCTTCTGGTGCCGCTGATTGTACCGCTGCCCGTGATGATTCTGGGATTATTTACCAGTGCCATCCAAGCCTTGATTTTTTCAACCCTAGCAGCAGCATACATCGGTGAAGCCATGGAAGGTCACGGTGAAGAAGAGCATGAAGATCACTGATCGGCTATTTGAGTAGATCGGTTGATTTTCAGTCGAAGCGGCTAATACCCGCCTGTATGGAAATGCAGTATCCAATTCGTTAAACATTCACAAATAAGGAAAATTATCATGGATCCATTAGTTGCCGCAGCATCAGTTATCGCCGCTAGTCTTGCTATTGGTTTGTCAGCAATTGGGCCTGGCATTGGACAAGGTACTGCTGCTAGCCGTGCAGTAGAAGGTATTGCCCGTCAACCTGAAGCTGAAGGTAAAATTCGCGGTACTTTGCTGTTGAGCTTGGCTTTCATGGAAGCTCTCACAATTTATGGTCTGGTTGTAGCACTTGTGCTGCTATTTGCTAATCCTTTTGCTGGTTAGTGACATCTTCGTCATAGAGCTGTTTGGTGCTGTTGGCTCTAATTAGTTTTAGCTAGCAGTACCTTACACAAGTCTATTGACAGCTTGAATCGATCATCCCAATTTTTCTGTGTTTATCTCTCATGACACTTTGGACATTTGTACTGGCAGTAGAAACAGTCGTAGAAGCGGGAGCTGAAGCGGCGGAATCGAGTGGTGGGCTATTTAACTTTGATGCCACACTACCGATTATGGCGGCTCAGTTTCTCTTACTGGTTGCTATTCTCAATGCCATTTTCTTTAAGCCTTTGACTAAGGCGATCGACGATCGCAGCGACTATGTGCGAGGCAATATTGCTGAAGCCAAGGAACGCTTGGGAAAAGCCCAATCACTTGCCCAGCAATATGAGCAAGAACTTTCGGCGACCCGTCGCCAAGTAAAGGATCGGCTGCTATTAGCTCAAGTTGATGCCAATAAGATTCGGAATCAGCGAATTGCTGAAGCGATGGCTGAATCACAAGCTCAAGTAGTAACTGCGAAGGCTGAGATTGCCCAGCAAAAGCAGGTAGCGTCTGACTCACTTAATACTCAGACCGCAGCCCTGAGTCGCCAGATTTTAGAAAAGCTATTGGGCGATTTGGTTCACAGCTAGGTATTTTCGACCTTAGTTAGACTTTAAGTTAGATCTTTGTATCAGTTATTCAGTAAACAGCTATGAGTATTGGTTCGTTTTTATTGGCTAGTGAATCGGCTGGCTTTGGCATTAATGGTGACATCTTAGAATCCAATGTCATCAATATTGCGATCGTGCTTGGTTTGCTGTTTTATGCTGGCCGCAGCTTCATTGGCAAGATACTGTCGAATCGCTTAGAAACGATTACAACTGAGATCAACGCTGCCGAAAAGCGCAAACAAGAAGCGATCGAACAGCTAACCGATCAACAAGAAAAGCTGGCTCAGGCTCAGGCGGAAAGCGATCGAATTCGTCAGCAAGCCGAGGCAGATGCTAAGACAATCGGTGACGGCATTTTAGCAAGTGTAGCTGGGGATATCGAGCGTTTACGCGAAGCCGCAACTCAAGAAGTTGCCAGCGAACAAGAGCGCGTGATCATTCAACTGCGCCAACAGGTTGCCGATCGAGCTTTAGCTGAAGTGAGAACTTACTTTAGTCAAGGATTAAGCGAATCTGTCCAACAACAGTTGGTCGATCGAAGTATTGCCCTTCTAAGTAAGTAAGCTGGTCGCAAGAAAATTACGCTGGAATTAAACTCAAATTAAGTTAGGTAGGAGCGAAGAAGTGAAAGCTGGTGCGGTAAGTCAAGAGATTGTTGAGCCTTATGCTGAGGCATTGATGTCCATTGCCAAGGAAAAAAACCTAGTTGAGCAGTTCGACAATGATATCCAGTATGTGCTGGCAGCTTTGTCAGCTTCAGATGACCTTAAGCGCTTGCTGTCTATTCCTTTGATTAAAGAAAGCGTAAAAAAAGAGGCGATCGCCAAGGTGTTTTCAGAAGTAAACCCAACCCTAATGAGTTTCTTGTTGCTATTGGTCGATCGAGGTCGAATCATGTTTCTTGAGGCAGTTTGTCAGCAATTTCAAGCACTTCTGAGAGAAATGAACCAAGTCGCCCTAGCTGATGTGACCTCAGCCGTTGCCTTGAGCGAGTCGCAGCAAGAAACCATGAAGCAGAAGGTAAAAGAGCTTACCAATGCCCTCAGCGTCGAACTCTCAATCGAAGTCGATCCTGAATTGATTGGCGGTGTGATCATTAAGGTTGGCTCTCAGGTAATTGATGCCAGCATCCGTGGTCAACTCCGTCGGCTTACTACGAGCTTGACCGCAACCATTTAACTAAATCCTGATGTGCGTCTTGATCTGTATCTTGATATCCATCGTGTCGTAAACCCTAACCACCAATAATCTATAAAAACTATGGTAGCTATTAGACCTGACGAAATAAGCAACATAATTAAGCAGCAAATCGAGCAGTACAACCAAGAACTCCAAGTATCTAATGTTGGGACTGTGCTCCAAGTCGGCGATGGTATTGCGCGGGTCTATGGCTTAGAAAACGCCATGTCGAGCGAATTGCTGGAATTTGAAGACGGTACAATCGGGATTGCGCTCAACCTCGAAGAAGATAACGTTGGCGTAGTGCTGATGGGTTCAGGACGTGATATTTCTGAAGGTAGCTCGGTCAAGTCTACAGGCAAGATTGCTCAGATTCCTGTCGGTGATGCTTTTATCGGTCGTGTAGTTGATTCTCTCGCCCGTCCGATCGATGGCAAAGGCGATATCAAGAGTTCTGAATCTCGTCTACTAGAATCACCTGCACCTGGAATTGTCGAGCGGAAATCGGTATTTGAACCACTCCAAACTGGGATTACGGCGATCGACGCGATGATTCCAATTGGGCGCGGTCAACGGGAATTGATTATTGGCGATCGCCAGACTGGTAAAACCGCAGTAGCGGTGGATGCGATCCTCAACCAAAAAGGTGAAAATTGTATCTGCGTTTATGTGGCGATCGGGCAAAAAGCTTCAACCGTTGCCAACGTCGTTAACGTTCTGCGCGAAAATGGCGCACTGGAATACACGATTGTGGTTGCTTCTAACGCCAATGATCCTGCCACCCTGCAATACCTCGCGCCTTACACAGGTGCAACTCTAGCAGAATACTTCATGTATTCAGGCAAAGCCACACTGGTAGTCTACGACGATCTTTCTAAGCACGCTCAGGCATACCGCCAAATGTCCCTTCTGCTGCGTCGTCCACCAGGACGTGAAGCATATCCTGGCGATGTGTTCTACTTACACTCGCGCTTGCTCGAACGTGCCGCCAAGCTGAGCGATAACCTCGGTGGTGGTTCGATGACAGCACTGCCGATCATTGAAACCCAAGCGGGTGACGTTTCGGCTTACATTCCTACCAACGTAATTTCGATTACCGATGGTCAGATCTTCTTGTCTTCCAGCCTGTTTAACTCTGGGATTCGTCCTGCGATTAACCCTGGGATTTCCGTGTCCCGCGTTGGATCGGCAGCCCAGATCAAAGCGATGAAACAGGTTGCAGGTAAGATCAAGCTTGAACTAGCCCAGTATGACGACTTGGCAGCATTTGCTCAGTTTGCCTCTGACCTCGACAAGACTACTCAGGCTCAACTTGCGCGTGGAGAACGCCTGAGAGAACTACTGAAGCAAGCTCAGTATTCACCTTTGCCTGTTGCCGACCAAGTGGCAATTATCTACACCGCGATCAATGGTTATTTAGATGAAGTTGCGGTCGATCGAATCACCGAATTTACCAAAGGACTGCGGAGCTACCTTGCCTTGAGTAAGCCTAAGTATGGTGAATTGGTCAGAGCCGAGAAGAAGCTTGGGGAAGAAGCTGAAGGGCTTCTCAAAGAAGCGATCGCAGAATTTACTAAATCTTTCTAGTAAAGTAGCACCAGATCTAGTACGCATCTAGTTCACAATGTAAGAGCCAGAAGTCAAAAGTCAGAAATATTGCTGGCTTTTGGCTCTGGCTTTTAATTTATATTTCTCCCTTTCTCCCATGCAACTCAATCGGATTATTGCTTTAGTTTTAGTTGTAGTCTGCTTTGCGGCTGCGGCTTTAGGAATTACACGTCGCCAAACTGAGGAGTCGATCGACTTAACCGCATTTCGGAATAAAGGCGATCGACTTGAGCTAGTAACGCTCAGTGGTGCAATCAGTGGTAGCAGTTCATCTTCTACAAGCGCAAAAGCAGTATGGGAAAGGCTGATCGAACTGAGGAGTGAAGATCGGGTGCGAGGAGTTTTACTCTCGATCAATTCTCCAGGCGGTACAGTAGGCATGAGCAAGGAAGTTTATGCTGCCGTCCGAGAACTCCGAGAACTCAAGCCTGTAGTTGTGACCATGCTCGATCAAGCCGCAAGTGGTGGTTATTACATTGCCAGTGCTGCCACGAAAATCTATGCCAATGCTGGCACGCTCACAGGTAGTATTGGCGTGATTTTGAGTGGATTCAATGTTAAAGAACTGTTCAATAAAGTCGGAATTGAGTCGCAGACAATCAAAACAGGCCCCTACAAGGATATTTTTTCGCCCTTCAAACAAATCTCCGATCCAGAGCGTGAACTGCTTCAGGAATTGCTCCAAAGTACTTACCAAGAGTTTGTCAGTGATGTCGCCGATGGTCGCAAGATGGATTTAGAGGTCGTGAAAAAGCTAGCGGATGGACGTATTTATACTGGTAGCCAAGCTAAAGCGAATGGTCTGGTTGACGAGATCGGGACTTCGGAGGATGCGCTTGATGACTTGCGAGGTATGGCAAGAAAGCAATTCAGTCTCCCTACTAACCAAAAACTCCCGCTCGAACGCACTCCCGCTTCCTTCGATCGACTACTGGATCAATTAACGGGAAATTCTAATGTTTTGCCCGAACTGCGCTCTAGTTCAGTTTCTCAGACATTGGACGGTCTATTGCAAAGATTCCTCAAACTTCCAAGTCAGGAATCTTCTAGAGAACTTTCTAACCTCGATCCACCAATTCTGCTAATGCCAAGCTGGTATCAGTAAGGATAATCTACTTACGAAATCCTGGAATATTCTGCTTTATTAGCCACTGCTTTACTTGAGGAATCTGAGTTGCGGCGATCGAACTGCCAAGTAAAAACATCACAGCGATCAAGGCTACCAGAAACCCTCGTCCAGTTTGAGTCGGCTCAGCTTGAGGCTTACCATTAGATTTAATACTAGATTTGCCGCTAGAAGCTACTACTTTGGTAGGTAGATTTTCCTGAATGGGAGCAGCCGTAATTAGCTTAGTCGCCCTAGTTTGCTCCGCGATCTCGGCATTAAGCATAATCGTTGAAGCGATATTTTCAACGTCTTCTGCTGCTTCAATTTGCAATACAGTTTGAGAAGATTCGAGTAATTCCGCTTCTGATTCTAGATCTGGTTCAGTAGGATCGAGTGGGGCAAACCGACAGCGCATCAGTACTACTGTAGAGTTGTCATGCCCATTAAGCGTATTCGCCTGTTCGATCAGGTCTTGGCAGGCTCGATCGAGCGGGATATTTTCTACCAAGACGGGAAGAAGGTGCGATTGCCAGATTTCTTCAACTCGATCGTAGTCACTTAGACCATCAGAACAGAGTAGGAGCAAGCAATCCTCGTCGATACTAAATCGCTGCACACGGGGAAGCAAAACATTAGATGGACGAGTCCCCAATGCTTGAATTAAAGCTCCACCATCAATGCGCTGAGCCGAATAGGCATAGAAATTGTAGCCCAGTGTTGTTTCGCGGGTAGCAACATCGTCATCGAGCGTGACTTGACGACAGTTCTGTGGCGTAATCCAATAGGCACGGCTATCACCGACATTCAATACATAGATTTCATTGCTGGGTTTGCCGTGAGGACGTGGGGCAACCGCTAGTACCAAGGTCGTGCCCATCCGTTGCTGGGCCTGACGTTGCTGCTGGTCATTCCGAGCGACAATCAAATCATTAACGATCCGCGTGATTGCCTCTAGCTGAGCCGTAAAAGTCTCAGGTGAAAAAGGATCGGGATCGGTTTCTACTTGGCGTAAAAGCACCTGAAGTTGCTGCTCAAATGTCTTAATTGCCATCGAGCTAGCGATTTCACCACCTTCATGACCACCCAAGCCATCACAAATAATTGCTAGTCGATCGCGTAAATACTCAGGCTGTTGGGCGCGCTGTTGGCGGTTAGGATCTGGGTAACAGGTATCTTCATTGTGGTCACGCCGAGGTCCCTTATCGGTTGCACTGGAAAGCCGAATTGTTAAAGGTACGGCAGCCTGAAAATGTTTCAGAGCAATTTGGTCAAGCTTGGTGATCGCGGCATTGAGATCTAGAGATCCCCGACTTAAACTGTAGAAAAATTCTGCTAGAGATTCTTCGATCTCTGGTTTTGCGCTAGGCAGCCACTGTACCCACAGATCGCCCAGTTGGGTCAGTTCGACTTGAGTAACATCAGCTTGAAGTTCCACCACGCGCACCCAAGGCCCATCGACACGCAAAAACTGCTGCTGCAAGAGCGTTAGGGTCATGTGTTGCTCTTGCAGAGGTTGCCAGAGTTGGAGTATCTGCCAGAGCCAATTAATCTGGCGTAGAGCTGGAGCCTCAGCCCAACTTGCCTCTAGGGTTGGGAAAAGCTGCCCCGATTCGGAGAGCGGCTCATGATCGAGCAAAAGCACCTCTGAAATCTCTAGTTCCTCACCCCAGCGCAAGATCCCGTAAGGACGCGGTAAATTTAGTGGTAACCGCGACAGCTTGAGGTAAGAAATCACGTAGGACGGAACTTCGTCGGTGATTTCTGGCATTTTAAATGGCTGTGTATCCTGCACAATCTGAGCGGTGATCACCTGATAACGATCGCCTGGCAAAAAAGAGCCAGGTGGAAATGCTTCAGAATCAAGTCCTACTGCCCAAAGGTAACGCTGAGAAGTTGTCTCGGAAGCTGTATTGAAATGGTCTTCACTATTCATTCACAAACCCTGTTAACAATCAAAAACATCTAAAAGTTGTCACTGCATCACAATTGGCACAATAGGGAAATTAAATTATGGGGGAAATCATGGCATTTGGGGAGTAAATTGTTTAATTCAGAAAGTTAGTTCGGTTGTGAAATTCAGTTGAGAAAATAAGCTGAAGTAATTTCGTATAACGATAAATCATACAAGACTAGAAAACACAAAAATTTGTTTGTTGTGATACTAGTTGTAATTTCAATCCAAGTATCCTGAATAAGCATTACACTTGCATTTAATTCTATCTAATATCTTTTTGATGTTATGGTCTATTTTTGGGTAGATAAGTAGTTATATCCAGAATTTTTAGATATTTTTGAGATCGCCCACTAGGTTTATAGCGATTTAGAGAAAAGTTAAAAGCAAATGAAAGGGGAATGAAACCAAATTTGAGCAAGAATCTGAATAGCAGGGAACAAAAAGTTCTGCGCGCCACTGTCGATCGATACATCGCTACGGCAGAACCAGTCGGTTCCAAGATTTTGATGGAAGAATATGACTTTGACATCAGTGCTGCCACAATTCGCAACATTATGGGCACGCTCGATCGAGGTGGACTACTTTACCAACCCCATACTTCAGCAGGCAGAATTCCGTCTGACTCAGGCTATCGAGTTTATGTCAATGAATTGATCGATCCTACGCCCGAATTTGCCACTATTACAACCCAATTTCTGACAAAAAAACTAGAACTCTGCAAAAGTCAAAGCTTAGAAACTCTGCTCCAAAGTATTGCTCAGATTCTCGCGGCTTTTAGTGGCTGCATCGCTTTGATCTCTGCTCCCAATCTACCCACCGCCAAAATTCGGCATATCCAACTGATCAGAGTAGATGAGCGCAAGGTGATGATGGTGGCTGTGAGCGACTCGTATCACACAGCATCAGTGCTGACAAATATTCCGCCAGAGGTGGAAACTGAATCGCTTGAGGCGGCGTTAGTAATGTTGAATAATTTTCTTAATGCTCATTTACTCGATCGACGGCTCTCTGATTTGAGCGTAAATCTGCATTGGGAAGATCTCGATCGAGAATTTCAGAAATATGCAACATTTATTGAAGAATCTCTCCAACAACTCGATCGAGCTTGCCATCCCACAGCGTTGGGGCAATTATTTATCAGTGGTCTCACCGAATTATTGCGCCAACCAGAGTTTACCCAACTGAAACAAGTACAGGCGATCGTGCAATTGCTGGAGGAAGATCAAGCTTTACTGTTTCCGCTGATGTCTAACTATCCTGCGACAACTGCTAACGGAGTCACGATCAAAATTGGCACGGAGATTTCCCTAGAGCTAATTCAGCATTGCACGCTAATCTCTAGTACTTATAGTTATGATGATCTACCCGTAGGTAGTATTGGCGTATTAGGCCCAACTCGTTTAGCTTACGAACGGGCGATCGCTTCGGTTCAAACTGTCGCTAGCTATTTATCTGAAGTTGTAAGTCAGAGGTAAGTTCTTAACCGAAAAATAGATTTCCCAAGAACAGATGATGCTCTTGGGAAACACAGCACTAAGACCTAGAAACCAAGTAGAACTAAGGCAATTAGGATAGAGATCGAAGCCATACCACTAAAGAAAAGACCAACCCAAATTTTTGACAAAACTTGAGGCGGATTCTTTTGCCATGCCCAAAGGGTGTGGTCTAAGCGGGCAGCACCAACTTTTTTCGGGCTGATCGGTTGCGGTAGCTTGTCGCGATAGTCAACGCCATACCGAGCCATATGAGCAAAAGTGACTTCGCCTTGAGCCTGTTGCGGTAAGATGCGGCGGCGTTGATAAGGGACTGTGTGATAGCTAAAATTGTGCAGATATTCTTCGCTATTGAGCAAATCATCGACAAAACCTTGTAAGCCTTTGGTTGCTACCACAATTGACCATGCCAGTTTTTCTCGATCGCTATAGACATTGCGACCCAAAATCCGCTGGATACAAATCTCGACAAACCGATAGTTATTGTTGCTTTCAAAGGTAAGTCGTTGAAATGAATCGGACAAAACCAGTCCTCGAATAAAGTCCCTAACCGTGATTTGACTTGCCCGCAGCTGCGACTCTAAACATCGCTGGCGATGGTGTTCTAGCATCTGTTGTTCGTTATAGATCTGGCGATAGGCAACTGCGATCAAGGTATCTAGATCGGTGGCATCAAGGAGGTTATCGGTTGTGTAGATTCTAGGTTGTTCGTCGCTGGCGATTTCAAACCCATCCACTCGAATGTTTTGAGATAGAGGAGCGTATTCTAGTAAAGGAATTGGCATAATGATTCTCCAAGGGTTAGATTTTAATTTGTAAGAAAACTCAAGCTCTGAATTCGTTACCCCGCGAAGCCTCAGAAAGTTAGCAATCCAAGGCTTTACCGAAGCATTAACTATTGAAAACTCGGCTCCGCCATTTATTCAGTCGAGCTTCCCCGACCGACGCATAACGCCGAGCATCAGCAACCTGAGCTTGCAAGCCAGCAATCTCGGCTACCTGAGCATCGATCTGCTGTTGGAACGAGCCAACAGTCTCATCGCTAACCGCAGGTAGTGAGGGTTGCCAATCACTTTTGATCAGATTTGCGCCGACCGAGGCAAAGGGTCGCAGATCTGAAAGTTTCTGCTTTAAGGCAGCGATTGCCAGCTTTTGCTCCTGTAGTTCTTGTTGCATGGCTTGAGTAGCAGGCGAACTTCCAGAATGAGGTTGGAATAATCCTGAGAGGATATCGCTGACACTGCTTTGGGAACTCTGGACATATTTGGGTCGGAATACTTCGGCGAGAATCTCACTCACATCTCTGGTTTTGAGCTGCCCGTAAGGTGAGTTCTGAATCAGCGCCCGTGTGAGCTGGGGTTTGTTGTTAGTTGCCAGATCTTTGTCACTACTAGAAGCACTCCGCAACAGTTGGAACATATTGGTAAATTCCAAGAGCGATTGTCCAGGCTGGGTAAGGTAACCCCGATAATAGGGCACAGTATGTTCGCCAAAGGCAGTCTGATACTCATCACTATCTAGATATGTGTCAATGTCTGCCTCAAAGCCTTCTCGATCTAGTACGGCACTGTGATCGCGCATTTGATCGAAGTTGTCGGGAGCGCGTCCTAACAGGTGTTTAAAGTTCAATTCGATCGAACGATAGCGGTAGCAGTTATCAAAGAAACGGGAGCGATACAACTCTGATTTTGCCAACTGTCTCACAAATTCGCGCACGCTGAGTTCGCCGTGCTTGAGTTGCGATTCGGCAACAGTCAACCGTTCGCTTTCCATCACATGGGCATTACCCAAAATTTGGCGATAGGCGGTCCGAATCACAACCTCTGCTTCTGAGTCCGAAAACCCTGGACTGAGTTCAACAGGTTCAGTTTCCTTGAAGGGTTGGTAGGCTTGGTAAAATTGTGTTTGTCGATCGAATTTGCCTGAGGTCAGAGTAGTTGGCTTGACTGGTTGAGTAAAAGTTCGATCGGGAGCCTGAGCCTTCAGTCCCAACGCTTTTTCAATAATTTGGTTGTAATCGGTAACCGTAGCAGGACGTTGCCAAGTTGAAGTCGCGCCAACCACAGGTGAGATCGAACTAGGACGATTACGCATCAGATTAGAATTTAGCCGTGAGCGGTCTTGGGAGCTAACTTTGTCACTGCTGGCAGTTCCCCGCAATAGGGATAGCAGATGCGTAAAGCCCACCATCTTCTTCCCAGTCTGGGTTTTATATCCACGGTAATAGGGCACTGTATCTTCGCCAAACGCCTGCTGATATTCATCGCTATCAACATAGGAAGAAATCTCGGCTTCAAAGCCAATCTGGTCGAGCAACTGACTATGTTCGGTCATTTCTTCGTAACTTTCGGGGGCGCGACCGAGTAAGTGCTTGAAGTTGAGTTCGATCGATCTCATCCGCGAACAGGTCTCAGAAAATCGGGCGCGATAGAAGTCTGACTGAGCAATCTGACGCACAAACTCGCGGACGCTGATTTCTCCACGTTGGAGTTGGGACTCTGGCACTACTAGTCTTTCGCTTTCCATCACATAGGCATTGCCCAACACTTGGCGATAGACAGCCCGAATTACCAGATCAACCTCTGACTGAGAGCGGCTTTGCCATAGACGGATCGGGGCGGTGTCGTCAAATCCACTAACGCCAAGCTTAGCGTCGGGGCTGACCACAGGATTAATAAAAGAACTGACCACTTTAATCTTCTCCTATATAATTACTTCGATCAAATCTGTGAATCGAATCTTGTCCGAAAACTTCCGTACTTAATCCAATATTGTTTTAAGTCGTGATGAGGAGTGTGTAAACTGGCTCTCGATCGATAAAGAATGACTTGACGGTGATCGCCCATCCAAATCTTATCAACTGAGTCTACGGAAACAACAGTTCCTCCCAATGCGGCAACACAGTCAGAAAAACGCTCAACCGCACTATAGTCAACGGATTCAAATACAAAAAAATTGCCCGAACAAATTAAATGACGACTGCGAATCCAGCATTGCATTTTTTTCTGCGATTCTGGTGGCAGCATGTTGGGCTTAGATTCTAGACAGGAAATGTCATAGGATAGTTGGGACTTCATCTGCAAAACTCTCGCGTTTTTCAAACCGTAATGAACCGAAAGTAGAACCCCAAACTTGCTGGTGGGTATTTACATCCATACCCTTGTCGAGGCTAATCCAAGTGGTTTCAGTAAGCTCAACATAACTGTCAAGGTAAGTCTGACAACCATTCTTCTCAATTAAGCACATGTTTCCTGGTTCGACCCCGCCGAGAAAGCGCTCGCCATCTCGTTTAAATACCATTGAGCAGTTGTATCGACGTTCAATGCAATCTGGTGTAATGGTTTTGAGGATATTGAGGTCACGCGCCGAACCCGCATAAAACATGGCATTCTTTAAGCCGTAGTTTTCGATGTAAATTCGATCGCCTAGATCGACTAAACGATGAACGCCCTGCCGATAAGGACTCCAAAGATCGTAGTCATAGACCTGTTCGGAATAAAGTCCAATACCAGCAAAAAAATTAACTGGGAGCGGACGAAAAGCCACATGGATATGAGCGTAATCTTTAGGACTCTCAGCCGCTTGTTTAGAATTGCTAAAACTGCCTGACATCCAATGAGCCAGTGTGACTAAATCATTTGGGGTGATTTGAGTTTGATCCATAGGATTATCGAACACTCTTAAGCTTTAACCAAAATTAGCTACCTGTTTGTCGAATCTCGGATGAGAACGAAGCGGTGACAACGCCTGTTCCAGCACTGGTTTTAATCAAAGACACCCGACAGCGGACGTTAGGATTCACAAACCAGATTTTCTCTTCGGCGGCGGCTCGATCGTAAGCAGTAATTAGCACAAATGTACCGTCTGCTGTGAGGTGATACTCACCTGCTGCTGCCATCTCTTCGGCATAGCCTCGATCGCGCAAGAGTTTGCCGCTATTAGGTTGGGTTCGATCGGGAACAGGGACTAAGATACAGGTGCCTTTGGCAGCTTCACTGTCTTCCCAGTCAGATTGCCCTTCCCAACTCATCCGAAATGGTGAAACGATCTCGTCAGATTCGATCCTATAGGCTTGACAGAGTTCAATTACGGCTGGGTCGCTAACCGCCAAATCGATAATCTCAATCTCAGAGGTAATGGCTTCAAAATGACCGAATGCCAAATGATGAGCACTACGCTGCGATCGCCATCGTCCGATCGAATTCGCCACAAATTCTTGAATATCCATCAACTCTTGCCCTTATTCCCAGTTGTCGGTTTAAATCCTTGGGGATGTTTATTCGAGCTTTTCGCTGACTGAGACTGCTGCGGCTGGACTTTTGGCGAAACAGGCTCAGCTTGTTGTGGTGCAGGTTGAATAACACTTTCAGAAATTGATTGTGACTTAAAGCGCGATTCAACTTTCGAGATATCAGGCTGAGAAACCGTAACCCGTGTCACCCTACCACCAGAACGATGAATACCCTGCATCGCTTGAGAAAAACAGCTATAGGGAATTGTCATTGTTGATACTCCCGTCCGCATCATCTCAATACGATCACCTCCTTCCACCTCAATTGTCACCCGCCGACTACTGTCGCTATTCAGATCGGTGGCACCAGATGCAACGATCATACTTGCCATAAAAATTACCTTGAATTTCGATCGATCATTTGCCGATCGTTTTCACATTACGGACTGAGCGGTAACGATCGATAAACTCATGAATTAGTCGATCGTTACCAGTCTCGGAGCTAAGCCCTAAGACACTTCAGTAATACTGAGGATCTTGCCGCCAGTTTTCTGAATGTTTTGAATTTTCCGAGATAGTTGGTTGTATCCCACTTCAAAAGTTGTGGCACTCCGAGTCACGCGAGCCCCAAAATTAGCTCCTGAAATCGCAATGCGGAACCGTTTGCCTCTGCTGCTAGAAGCCCCAGAACCACTTGCTAGAGCCACAATTTTAGTTGGCAAGTTACCAGCAATATCACCGATCAATTTTGCCGATTTACCAGCATCATGGGCGGCAAAACCGCGCATCAAGGCAAAAGTACGGTTGAAACCAACATTTTTGACTCCAGTTTGGGTGCGATTACCACGCGCTGAAGGCACAATATTCTCGCCAAAACTGCTGCCATATTCGTCACTACCAATGTAGGAATTGATCTCTGCTTCATAGCCATGAGTATTGTAAGTCAACACATGTTCGGCGATTTCTGCTTGATCTTGCGGGGCGCGACCGAGCAAATGTTTAAAGTTCAATTCGACAAAGCGGTAGGGGGAAGCAGTTTCAAAAAACAAAGACTGGTAAAGATCGGACTGAGCCACGGCTCTGACAAAACCCGCGACCGTAATGTCACTGTTGCGGAGTTGTGACTCGGCACTGATCAGGCGTTGGCTTTCCATCACATGGGCATTACCCAAAACTTGGCGATAGACGGCCCGAATTACTGCTTGCAATTCATCTTCAGTAGCGTTAGGACGCAGCTCAATTGACTGTGTTTCGATCCAAAGTGCCATTTTAAATACCTCGTAAATTTAAATTGTGGTTGAATTATCAAAAAGCAGGAAATTATTAAAACCGAAAAATAATCATACAGGGTAAGCGGGGCCTGCCCTGTAGATCCTGATGATGTTAGACGATCTCAGTGATACTAACGATTTTGCCAGAAGTGCGATTAATCCGCTGAATTTGCGGAGTCATCTTGCTAGCTGAAACAATGTATTCAGTTGCACTGATGCGACGACGGGTATCGAATTTTGAACCCGATACCAAAATTTTGAACCGCTTTTCGGTACCAGAGCCAATCACGGTTGAAGTAGAAGCTTTGATCGCTGAGCTGCTGTTGGTGGCAACGGCATAGACTAATTGTGACGCTTGTACGGCACTATCAATTTGGGCAGGTCCACGATCTAAAGCAAACATGCGGTTATAGCCGACTTGTTTGGCGTTTCCTTCACTGCTCTTGCCGCGATCGTGAGGCACAACATTTTCACCAAAGGCGGATTGGTACTCTTCACTATCGATATAGGAATCGATTTCAGCGTTGTAGCCCTCAGCCACGCAGCGCACGATATGCTCAGAAACTTCTCTTTGATCTTGTGGGGCACGACCAAGTAGGTGCAGAAAGTTGAGTTCGACAAATCTATAAGGGGCACAAGATGAGAAGTATCGATCGCGATAAAAATCGGATTTAGCGACGGCCCGAACAAATTCCCGCACGCTGATCGATCGATCGCACAATTGTGACTCAGCCGATACCAGTCTTTCGCTCTCCATTACATGCGGGTTACCCAAAACCTGCTTGTAGACGTTACGGATTACCGTTTGGACTTCATCTAAGCCACTCGTGGGCCAGAGTTCGAGAATTGTGAGAGATGACATTGAAACTTATCTCCTAAAGTTTTATAAATTTATATTTCTAAACTGACAGGGGCAAAAGCCCCTAAATCAATCCTGAGATTCGCCTGAAATGCCTATACAGCTGTGACACTGGCAATTACGCCGCCCTGCTGGTGAATCCGTTGATATTCTTGGGAAAGTTTATCGTAGGACACCAAGAAGACCTGGTTAGCACGACGGAACTTGGAAATATTATTGAAGGCTTTGGCACGGTAGCCAGTGACTTCAATGCGGTAGACCTTACCACCAGAGCTAGCATCGACACCTTGGCGGCTGCGAGAAGTCACAGGCACATCAGAGAATCTAGCGCCATCACTGGCAGGAGAAATTACGGCGGTGGGAATACCTTGAATCACCAGAGAGTTGAGCTTAGGAGTCTTGCCTGACAGGTCACCTTTAAGGCTGCTGCTAGAAGCTCCACGCACCAACTGGAAGGTGTGGGTAAACTGCACCATGCTCTGGCAAGCTTCGGTCTTGTAGCCACGAATGTAGGGTACAAAGTTTTCGCCAAAGGCGTTTTGATACTCGTCACTGTCGATATAGGAGTCGATATCTGCCTCAAATCCCTGAGTGTCAAGAATGGTGCTATGTCCGCGCATTTCTTCGAGATCTAGCGGTGGGCGACCAAGCAAATGACGGAAGTTGAGTTCGATCGAACGGTATCTGGCACAACTAGTAAAAAAGCGAGAACAGTAAAGGTCAGACTTAGCAACTGCCCGCACAAATTCGCGAACACTCAGTTCACCAAGTTTAAATTGGGATTCTGGTACGGTGAGCCGCTCGCTTTCCATCACATAGGCGTTACCCAACACTTGTCGGTAGACTGCCTTGATGATGGTTTCGATTTCTTCTTGTGAGCGACCGGGAATCCATTCTACGGGAGGGGTTTCATCAAATAGGCTGACCCCTAAGCGCGAAGCTGGTCCAAAAGCCATTACACGATATCTCCTAGTTAACGAAAGAGTTTAATAAAAATGTTTCAACACGTAAAGAAATTTTTGATTACTGATCTGGGCAGATCAAAACTGGGTAGGTGAAACTAGTAAATGGATTTGCTTAAAAAAGTGCTTAAGGGAAAATCCAATCTCTACCTTCATTTCCAGATTCTTATGAGTGTTTATACGGTTTGTTATAATCGATTTTCTTACAAGTACGTAACCATGTTTGTCAAGATTTGTGAATCTCGATCGACTTTGCACAGCATTTGCACGACCAAGCTTCCAAGCTGATTAGCTTTGCTTTTGCTCGACCCCAAAACTAACCAGTAGAACTTCTTTCAAGGGTGAGTATGATTTATGCTGCCTTGAACTCGACTTTAAAAATGCTATCGGTGGGCTTAGAAGAGATCGTAGTGTCCCAGTCGATCGACCTTAAAAATGCTTCAATCGATCGAGTCTCGACCACATCGACACCCCATTCTCCTGTTTGTAAAGCATCAGGAGAGTCACTGGTAGGCGGCGTTGTTTTCAGTCCGCCTAAAACTAAAATTTCAGGCATGGTTGCTGGGGCTTTCGATCGACGCTGGTCTGCAAGAGCCTGAGCGCAAAATTCACCAATTTGCGATGGCGCAAATTCTTGGGTCGGAAACAAAATTTCGACCGTCCAATGAGGATGATTTACCAGCCGACATTGGCAAGCTGGATAGCGACTTAAACTCGATCGAAATACTTCTGCAAATTCTTCCCGACTCAGGGCTGGCACAATATCAGGCGTAAGATCGAAGTTATGAGAAAGCAGCATTCGCCCCTGAATTTGTCCTGTTAATAGATCGCTCAAAATGGTTAATGGTTTAATTAAATTTGGTGTTTGTGCGTTTAGATTAACATTACAACTAGCTATAAGCTTTCTGCTGTCAGCCAAAGAATTGTATTGTTAAGTAGTAGACAAACCTGAGCTTAAACGGGATGCGCGAATGATATGGGTCGATTAGGTGTTTTGCTGCTAAATCTGGGAGGCCCAGACAAATTAGAAGATGTCCGTCCTTTTTTGTACAACTTGTTTTCTGACCCAGAAATTATTAGGATACCTTCGCCATTATTTCAAGCCCCTTTAGCTTGGTTAATTTCTACCCTGCGCGCCAAAAAATCTCAGGAAAATTACAAAAAAATTGGTGGCGGATCACCTCTACGTCGCATTACCGAGGAGCAAGCCCAAGCGTTGAAATCACAGTTACAACAGCATGGACACGAGGCGAATGTCTATATTGGAATGCGCTACTGGCATCCTTTTACCGAAGAAGCGATCGACCAGATCAAACGTGACAAAATTGAAGAGTTAGTGATTTTGCCGTTATATCCGCAGTTTTCGATCAGTACTACGGGTTCGAGCTTTCGGCTCCTAGAGCGGCTTTGGCATACCGATCCAGAGTTGCAAAAAATTAAATATACGGTCGTGCCTTCTTGGTACAACAACTCTGGCTATTTACAAGCGATGGCTGACCTGATCGCCAGAAAACTCGATCAGGTTCCCAATCCCAGTCAAGCGCATATATTTTTCAGCGCACATGGTGTACCTGTAAGTTACATCACAGAAGCGGGCGATCCTTATCAAAAAGAGATCGAAGACTGTGCGGCTTTAATCATGGGCAAACTGAATCGCTCCAATCCTTACAAACTGGCGTATCAAAGTCGGGTGGGGCCAGTGGAATGGCTGCAACCTTATACTGATGTGGCGATCGAAGAACTCGCGGCAGAAGGGGTGAAAGAATTGGTCGTAGTTCCGATTAGTTTTGTCTCCGAACATATCGAAACGCTCGAAGAAATCGATATGGAATATCGCGAAATTGCCGAACGCGCTGGGATTGAAACTTTTGCGCGTGTCCCTGCCCCCGATACCGATCCAACATTTATCAAGGCACTAGCGGATATCGTAATTCAAGCCTCAATCGATCGACCTGTCCTGTTTTCTGACACTATTCGCACTCAAGATGATGTCAAGCTCTATCCTCAAGAACGATGGGAATGGGGAATGACGACTTCAGCCGAGGTCTGGAATGGTCGCCTCGCGATGTTGGGCTTTTTGATCTTGATGCTAGAACTATGGTTTGGACGGGGTTTATTCACTCGCTGATATAGTCTGTATTCAGATATAGCTCAAGTAGTTTTTGAATTGGAACGAATTGGTTGCGGAATAGATTTTTTTGAGAATGACTATAGATTCACTGGTGACGATATGAGAACTGGCACAGGCGATCGCTAATCAACTCAAAATACATCTGATACTAGATTTCAGCGATTTGGAAATCAAAAAATGGAAAATAATTTAGATACTTTATTATCCTTTCTTAGGAATGGAGCAGTCGTTGGTGGATATATTGGTGTAGTGGCAGGAGGCGCTAGTGGATTAGTAATTGCGGGATTTATAAGACTGGACGAAGGCAGCATGGGCAATTACTGGGTGAGAGTACTACGGGACGCGGGCATGGACGATTACTTGGCGAGAGTAGCATGGATCTTTTTTTCGGTAGCAGCTTCTGGAGTATTCTATGGAGCCTGCCTTGGTCTGGTTTTTTGGCTGCTATGGGTGATTTTTTCGTGATGACTTAAGGAAAACTATAAAAAGGTAATTAGGACGATATGAGAACTGGCACAGGCGATCGCTAATTAATTGCAAATATCCTAAATATTCAATAGCTCTAACTATCTTGCAATAGCTTGCGTGGCTGACTGGGCGAGTATATCATCCCAATTTATTAGAGACTTTCATCTCTGTGTAAAGTGAGATAGTAAAATAGCGAAAGGACTTATCCAATTACCTTTTGCCTTCTAACTTTTATCCTTCTTTGCTGCGGCTGTAAAGCTCATGTTCGATTCGGTTTTTACCACTTTTCTTGACGTTATACATAATTTGATCGGCGCGTTCGATCGCGAGGCTAGCAGAATTGGGCAATGCTAAAAACGTCACGGCTCCGATGCTAAAAGTCACTGAGAAGGGTTGACTTTGACTAGGTTCCAATAGCCGCGCATGTAATCTCTGTAAGACAATCTGAGCAGACTCATAATCGGTTTCTGGCAAAAGTAAAGCAAATTCATCACCACCCATTCGTGCAACAATGTCGATATTACGCACCTGACTAGTCATAATTGCCGCGATCGATTGCAATAAAACATCCCCAGTCGCATGTCCAAATCGATCGTTGACATGCTTAAAATCATCAACATCAATGTAGGCGATCGTGAGATGGTGGGCATATCGATAAGCTCGATCGATTTCAATTTGTAATAGCTCATGAAAAAACCGCCGATTCGCCAAGCCTGTCATGTCATCGGTGTGGGCAGATCGTCTTTCGCGTTCGTAAGAAGCTTTAAGCGCAGAGAGCAAATAGGCGTTAACGGCAAAGAACCCAAACATCACCAGACCATTCCAGATATGAACGATCGGATGAAGGGCATAATCTTGATTGAGTAAGTTCGCCACCACCCAAGCGATCGAACAAATCACACCGATCGAAAAGCCTGCTGTTTTGCTGGAAAACCATGTCGCGATCGAAATTGGAATGAGATAGAAAAACGCGATCGAAATGTTGAAACCCACCAAAACATCGATGATCGCAATGAATAGCGTGACTAACAGGCTTAATCCCAAAGTAAATGACTGAGGCTGGCGTTCTAGGTATCTGACTAGCTTTGCTCCGATTGATTTCATGAGATCTCAAACCATAAAGGCTGACAGGGGTAATCTATTATGTGTGTAATTATTTGATCGTGCAAATTTCTTGGCGTACCGATCGAACTTCGATCCCAGTTAAAACAGACAAAACTGTAGAATAGATCGCAGTAGTCACTTGATTAAGTAAATTAACCATGAATCCAATCTTGCAAACTAAAATCGAAGGTCAAATCAACAACAGCAAAATTTTGATTTACATGAAGGGTACAGCGCAAGCACCTCAATGCGGCTTTTCGGCGGCGACAGTGCAGGCGATCTCTTCCTATGGTTGCCCGTTTGACACGGTTGATATTCTCCAAGATCCCGAATTACGTATGGGTTTAAAAGAATTTTCTAATTGGCCAACCTTTCCCCAAGTGTATATCAACGGTGAGTTTGTCGGTGGGTGCGATATTGTGATGGAAATGCACCAACGCGGCGAATTAGAGCCTCTGGCAAGACAGACTGTAGCAGGCTAAGTTGGGGCAATTAATCCCTTTAATTACGGCGAGCTTGTTGGATTGGCTGATCGGCGATCCGTGGGGATTTCCACATCCAGTCCAAGCGATGGGGTGGTCGATCGATCTTGGCACTAAATTTATCTTCAGCTATATCAAGTCCCCACTAGGACAAAAATTGGCTGGGGTCGGGCTAGCAGTTGCAATCATCGGTGGCAGTGCGGGGCTGGGCTGGGGATTGGTTACATTTGCCTATGGGTTGAATTATTGGCTGGGCTGGTCGATCGAAAGTATTTTACTAGCGAGTTGCCTAGCGACCAGAAGTTTGAGAGATGCGGCAATCGCCGTCTTGATCCCATTACAACAAAACGATCTCGATCGCGCCAGAGCCGAACTCAGTCTTTACGTTGGTCGAGATTCTGCCCATCTCGATCCACCTGAAATTTTACGAGCTGTGCTCGAAACAGTGGCGGAAAATACTACTGATGGCGCGATCGCGCCTTTATTTTTCGCCCTTCTAGGTGGCGTGCCCTTGGCTTTAGCCTATAAAGCTGCCAGTACACTAGATTCAACTATTGGCTATAAGGCACCTCCTTATACCGATCTCGGTTGGTTCAGCGCCAAATTAGAAGATGTCTTAAGTTGGTTGCCTTGCCGCTATACAGTTTTGAGTATTGCGATCCTGAGTGGACATCCGCACCGAGTTTGGCGACTTTGCTGTAGAGATGCCCCCAAAGATGATAGCCCCAACTCTGGCTGGAGTGAGTGTGCCTTTGCTGCGGCGCTAGATGTGCAGTTAGGCGGTATCAATACATATAAAGGTGTAGTGAGATCGAAACCATTGCTAGGAGAGCCTGAGCAACCAATCACGACTCGATCGATTACTCAGGCAATCCAGTTAATGCGCCTCAGTTTTATCAGCCTCTTATCGATCGGATGTACTCTGATCTTCTGGGCTAAATCTTGGAACTAGATTTCTAGCAATCTATTAACGTCCCTGTGACAGTGCAGTTTCCGCTCGAGCTAATTCCACTAGAACTCGATCGCGGACTTTCACAGGTACAGAACGCTTCGATGTCGTGTTGTAGTAGCTTGCTAGACCATTGAGTGCCGTGCGGAGCGTTGTGAAAGAAGAAAGTTTGAGCTTGTCAGCGTCACGACGATAACGTGAGGCAAAAGCATTGATCTTGCCACGAGCATCTGCTTGAGCTGCAACTCTACCCGCGTCTTTATCAGGTAGTTCGATCGCATAACGCAAACTTTTAATGACTGCCTCAGCATCGCTGACATAGTTCCCTGTTAATCCACCTGGATCGACACCACATCCAGTCAAACCAATTACAGCGACTAAAGTTAATGCCAGAAAGCGGCTCCAGAATTTTGAAAACAGGGCAGTGATATTTTTTTTCATAAAAGATTTCGAGTTCTTAACATTTGCAACATATTCGATTCTATAGGCAACAATTGCGCTTGCATATCAAAATCAAAGTAAAAGGCAGGAGAAACCATAAGTCAAATCTGGTAACGGGGATCAAATTAACATAATGTCATGATTTGCTAACATTTGCGATCCCCAACCGATCCCATCTAGGATCTAACATCGATCGAATGAAGTACTATCACAGGGCGATTTTAGCCAAGTATTTATACGGTGTTAAACAGCAGGCATGAAGTAAAGGCGGATTAAATCAGATGGCAAAGTTATTGACCAATCGGGGATTTTTGCAAACAATGTAAACAAGTTATCTGACTACTGATCCCCAAACCAGATCGCCAAAATGTAATACTGCTATACACAGTTACAAATGAGCGAAAATGTATTCTGTTCACACTGGTTTGTAACAAATCCGTAACACAGAAAGCAGATTAGCTTAGTGAGATCAATTAAAATCATCCAAATTACGAGGTGCAACTATGGCAAAAGAACGCCCCCCTCTCGAAGAAATGACATTGCGTCAACTGCGTAAGGTAGCACAGGAATTTGAAATTTCTCGCTATAGCCGTATGCGTAAGTCTCAACTCCTAGATGCAATTAAAACTGCTCAGCTAGCTGTCAGTCCATCCCAAATAATTAACAGATCGCACAGCAATAACTCAGAGGTAAAAGAAATTGTGGAAGCAACAAAATTTAATCTAGGGAGCGAAGAACCAGCATCAATGTCATTAGCAGAGGTGGATGAATCTCTAGGCGATCTGCCACATGGCTATGGCGAAAGTCGGATTGCGATCATGCCCCGCGATCCTCAATGGGCATATGTTTATTGGGATATTTCCAACTCTGAAAAAGAACAAAAGCGGCATCAAGGTGGTCAACAACTAGCACTACGTGTTTACGATTCCACCGATCGAGATCTCAATCATCAACCACCTCACAGCATTCAAGAATACCCCTGCGACGAAATGGCGAGAGAGTGGTACTTGCCAATTCCTGTAAGCGATCGAGATTATACGGTTGAGTTGGGGTACCGTTGTGCGGATGGACGTTGGCTAGTGCTATCGCGTTCTCTGCCTGTGCGGATTCCACCGATGTTCCCTTCGGATTGGATTGAAGAAAACTTCATTACGGTGTCTTGGGATCAAAAACTCATAGGCGAAACCTTATTCACGTTAGTTCCACCTAGCAAAAAATCTGCCTACAGCGATCCTGCATCTGAAGCTAAGTCTACAGATCCAGAAGGCAACCCGCTTTACGACCAAATGTTCAATATTGCGCGTAATGCTGAACAAATGCGGACAACTGGTTCGCTCTATGGCTCTGCCCAAATGTCAGGTGCAGGGATGGCGTTTGAATCGCTCAGCTCTTATGTGTTCCCATCAGGCATTGGTATGGGCATTGGCATGGGTATGGGCATTGCCGCCGCAGGTGCATTAAGTGCTTCTGGAATCAATATGTCTGGTGTTGGCATATCTGGAGCAGGTTTCTCTGGCAATGTCCCCATGCGTCCACGTCAATTTTGGTTGGTTGCTGATGCCGAACTAATTGTCTATGGTGCAACCGAGCCAGATGCTTCAGTTACAATCGGCGGTCGTCCAATTAAATTAGAAGCAGACGGCACGTTTCGCCACCATATGTCATTCCAGGATGGCATGATTGATTATCCGATTTTTGCGGTGGCAGCCGATGGTGTGCAAAATCGCTCTATTCACATGAAGTTTGAGCGTCAAACCCTAGAACGTCGCACCAATACTAAGGAAGAAGCAATCCCTGAGTGGATTAGTTAAGCCCTTAGTGCCGAAATCTTGTGCTCCTCTTTTTTGGTTTTGAGAAAGGGGAGCTTTTTATTGCTTTTTGTTAGACGATGTTCGATCGCCCTAAACAAAAGTGCAAACAAAAGTGTGAGAATAGGTAAATAAATAGCATAACAGTCAAGTCGGCAGTAAAAAGCAAGGTTAGGCGTTAGCAACTCCACACATTCTAGGTCAGCTTAGTTTTGCTATGATGCTGGCGCAGAGTATTGCTGACTGTTTTTACTTGTGTTCTTACTCAAATTCTGTTTCATTTTTCTTTGTTCAAATTAGCCTCGATCGTTTAATTCTTTAGCCCATGGAATTCTCAATCAATCATCTGTTGGAAAGTTTTACAGACGAAAAACTGGTCGCACCAAAAGCCATCGAAAAAAAACTGGGCATTAGCGACAGTGCCAATGTTAGGAAACTGCAAGTTGCGCTTGATGCCCTCGAAAAAGTTGGGATGCTCGAAAAAGACAAAGGACGCTACCGTCGCCTCAGCGAAGAGGGCTTTGTTGAAGGTCGTTTGCGTTGCTCTAGCAAGGGGTTTTGTTTTGCAATTCAAGATGTCGAAGGGGCGGAAGATATCTACATTCGTGAGAGTCGTCTCAGTAATGCTTGGAACGGCGATCGAGTCTTGGTTAAAATCACCAAGGATGGCATCCGTCGCCGCAGCCCCGAAGGAGAAGTACGCTTGATTGTCGAACGTGCTAATCCGACCTTATTAGCCAAAGTTAAAGCCCTAGAAAATGGCTATCGTGCCATTCCCCTAGACGATCGATTGCTATTTGAGATCGACCTTAAACCTGACGAAGAGACATCCGATCTGAGTGATACGGTCGATAAACTGATTCACTTAGAAATGTTGCGCTATCCTCTGGGCAGCCATTTACCGATCGGTAGAGTCGCTCAAATTCTTGGCAGCGATGCTGAGTCTACTGCCGATGTCGATCTGGTCTGTTGTAAGCATAATTTACCGCGTCGATTTGGCGACAAAGCTAACCGTGCTTCATCTCGTCCGCGTGTTGATGTCACCGAAGCTCTTGGCAGCCTACCGAAAAGCCTGAAAAAAGCCGATCTCAAAAATCGAGCCGATCTGCGTGAAGTCCAAGCGGTGAGCATTGGTGATGCCGCCGCGATCTCATTGGTCGCAACTGAGTCGGGCTGGGATTTAGGTGTACATATTCCTGATGTTGCCGCCTATGTCACTCCAGGCTCGGCACTTGATGAGGTGGCGCGAAATCGGCTGCGGACTTACTACCTCGGTGAAACAATCTTAACGATGTTGCCAGAGCTAAATATTCTGGATCAGCCCGAACATCTGGCAATATCAGCCCTATTAAAGTTGGATCGAGAAGGAGCCTTAATCTCGTTTGAGGTGCAACCCACAGTTGTAAATGTGCCAAGCAAGCCCAGTTACACCGAAGCTCAGGCAATTCTTAACCAGCCAGATCTAGATTCAAACTCAAGTGAGATTGCGGGTGTAATTAGTTCGATCGCCATGCTCAGCCCACTCCTGCAACAGCAGCGACATGGTTCATTTCACATTACGATGCCGCAAGTAGCATTGCAAGGCTCGGATGAATCTATTCACGGTACTGTCGTTACACCTGAAGCCTTACCAATTTATGGCATGGTGGCAGAGATCCTGATTTTGACTAATCGGGCGATCGCGACTCATCTAGCATCTTTGGAATTACCCGCGATCTTCTGTACCCATAGCACGCCAGAGGTCAACAAAATCTCAGATTGGCTGAGACTGTTTGAATGTATGGGTGTGACGGTGGAGCTAAATCAACCCGATCAAGTCCAGTCCTTGGACTATCATGCCTTTCTCAGTTCGATCTCGCAAATCGAAGACCCACACCGCCGCGATATTCTCAAGCATCTGTTGCTGTCACTACTGAAGCCAGAAGAATATAGCCTTAGCCCTGGCTTGCACTTTGGCTTAGCACTGTCGAGCAGTAGTCCATATACTCATGCTGTTTCGCCGCAGCATCGCTATAGCGATCTGTTGGTTCAGCGGGTCTTGCACTATGTGTTTGAGGAAGGACGCGATCGACGCACCAGCCGCAATAAAGAAGGAGTAGATCTGCACAGTTCTAGCTGTCATGGTCAGGTGAATTGGAGCGTTTTGCCACCCGAACGCGAACGTCAGCTCCAAGCAGAGCATGAATTACTCGTTGGCAAGCTCACCCATCAAGATGCCGTATTTTACAAAGCCAAAGCTGACTTAGAAGGCTTACAAAAAGCTGAGTATATGCGAACCCGCACTGGGCAAAACTTCTTCGGCATTATTACGGGTGTGCAAACCTATGGTTTCTTTGTCGAAATCGAATCGCTTTTAGTTGAAGGCTTAGTTCATGTCAGTTCGCTCAAAGATGATTGGTATGAATTCCCGCAGTCGAATAGCAAAGCTAAGAGTCGCGCTTCTACTGTCTTAGTCGGTCGTCGTAGTAGCAGACAATATCGATTGGGAGATCGGGTTGAAGTTCAGGTTAAAAGTGTCGATTACTATCGCCAGCAAATCGATCTTGTTGCAGTCGCTAGCACTGAAGCTACTGATGAGACTAATGATCGAGCTCCTAATTCGATCGAATCTGACAATATTGTTATCAGTATTGATGGCAATGTTGACGATTACAACGAAATTGAGAATGACTCGCCTGAGCTAATTCAGAACCTCGAAGAGTTTGGCGAACTAGAATAATCGATCGGCAATGAGCAATTACTTGATGATCGATGATTGATTAATTGCTCATTGTTAATTATTACTTGCTAATTATTAATTGCTCAATGTGATTGATTATGCAGATCTCTCGGCTCCTAGTAGCATTAATCAACCGTCTGCAACCATCTGCCTCCGCCCTGATGTTGATTCTGGCGATCGCGGTGGGGTTGAGCAGTGGCGTGGGTGTTTTGCTGTTTCGGGCATTGATCGCGTTTACTGAAGAGCTTTATTGGCATGATCTGGCAGTTTATCTAACTGAGATTAATAAATATTCGATCGTCTTGATTCCCATCCTCGGTGGTCTGGTAGTTAGCCTTCTGCGTTTGAAATTAAAGCAAGATGAGGGACTGGGCAAACTCTCTAGTGCTGTGGAAAAAGATGGCGGCAGATTGCCCTATACCCAGATCCCGCTTAAAACAACGGCGGCAGCTTTCTCATTGGGCGCAGGAGCGTCATTAGGTCCAGAGGGGCCGAGCGTTGAATTGGGCAGTAATATTGGCTCGTTAATCGGTCAAACGCTAAAATTTTCGAGTGAACGGGTCAGGTTGCTGGTCGGAGCTGGCGGGGCGGCAGGTTTAGCAGCAGGGTTTAATGCCCCGATCGCAGGTGTATTTTTTGCCCTAGAAGTTTTATTGGGCGACTCTTTTAGCACCTCAAAAGCAGGGTTTAATTCCAATGTTAGCGTTGTCGTAATTGCGGCGGTCGTATCTGCTTTGGTGACTCAAATTGCCTTGGGTGGACAGCCTGCGTTTAATCTACCCGCCTATGATGTGCGAAGTTACTGGGAATTACCGCTCTATCTGGGCTTGGGTTTACTAGCTAGTGTGGTGGCGATCGCTTACATTCGGACGCAAAAGCTGGCGCAAAAATTCTTTGCGGGTGAGATCGAACATGCTAGCTTCATGGCGAAGTTGTCGATTCCTGTAAAGCTGTCGATCGGGGGATTGTGTATTGGTTTAGTCGCCCTATTTTTGCCTGAAGCCATGGGCATCGGCTACGAGACGGTCGAATCGATTTTACAAGATGCCCCATTTAGCATTAGTTTGCTGGTGATCATGCTCGCCACAAAACTCGTCTTGACCGCCGTGAGTTTGGGAAGTGGTTTTGTCGGGGGGATTTTTGCGCCAGCGATTTTTCTGGGAGCAATTCTCGGTAGTGCCTACGGTCAAGCTTTAGGGCTGATTTTCCCCACACTGGCGATTGCGGCACCACCCGCCTATGCCCTAGTGGGAACTGCGGCGGTGCTGGCAGGGAGTGTGCGTGCTCCTTTAACGTCGGTGTTGCTGCTATTTGAAATGACCCGCGACTATCGGATTGTGTTGCCTTTGATGGCGGCGGTGGGTTTATGTTCTTGGGTAGTCGATCAGATCCAGCCGCGTCAGCATGGTTGGAAACGCTCAGAAGGCTCAGAAGGTATCGATCTGCTCAGCAAAATTACAATCGCCGAGGTGATGAATCTACATCCGATGTCGTTTAAATATTCAACGCCGATCTTACAGGCGGCTCAGATTCTTACCAGTGGATATTTTTACAGTGCGATCGTGGTCGATGACGCTCATCACTTAATCGGCATTTTGACGACTCAGGATATCGAACGGGCTTTGTCTTTTCCTTATGCCAATAACTTTGCCACGCTTTCGGTGGATGAGGTCTGTACCAAAGAAATTCTCTATACCTATGCTGATGAATCGCTTGCCGATGCGCTTAGACGGATGGATGCCAGAGACTTACGCCAGTTGCCAGTAGTCGATCGAAACCTCACTAGTCGGGTCGTGGGGATGGTCGATCGAGAAGCAATCAATAATGCTTACAGTATGGCACTGACGAAACAAGCGATCGCTGATAAAATTGCATCTAATAAGTCGGAATTGCTAAATGCTGCCGATTTATCGGGATCTGAGGCGATTAACCCGCCAACGATCGATCGAGAAGCTAGCCCTCTACCTCAACTCGTTCTGCCAGACCATATTCCTACCGAACCACTCGATCGGAATAAAGTCGATCGAGAACAGCTCAAATCCTAGATATTTCTGAATGAAATCCGCTATGAACAGTGAAAAATTTTTGATTGAAACGAGCGTGACCGATCGGACTGAGTCAGAGCTAGATCGAAATCAAACTCAAGCCAAAACGCAAATTACTGCTGTTGATGGGCAAATCATCAAGGCAAATATCGATAAGCTAACTTCACTAATTCAGCATTTTGGACAAGATATTGCTGGGCATTTGGAGCTAGATGAGGTATCGATATCGCTCAAAATTAATGCTGAAGGAGAAGTGATCTTACTCGGTAGTGGAGCGCAAAATACGGGCACAATGACCCTGCGGTTCCGCCGACCAGCTCGATCTTACTCAAAGCTAACCCAACCTGCGAGTAAGTCTCAGGATCTCCTCACTTCTGCTGTGGGTGTTAATTACACAAACCTGCAAAATATGCTATCAGCAGGACGATGGCAGGAAGCGAATCAGGAAACTTGGGATGTGATGTGTCAAGCCTTACGCAAAAACAAAGGCAGCTACCTTTCATCTGATGATGTCAAGCAACTCCCCACCCAAGACTTAAAGACGATCGATCACCTGTGGCGAAAACATAGTCACGGACGTTTTGGGTTCAGCGTACAGAAAAGTGCTTACGAAAAATCCCTGTAATTATTAAGTAGTTCTCAAGTAGTTATCTAATTCGCGAAGCAGAAACCTAAGTCGTGAGTCTTAGGAATCCCCATCCTCGCGTTAGCAGGTTGGGGAGTATGTCAATAGTCATCCAATTACCAAACTTCAAGGCTCAATATGGACCCAGAAAAGCAGAAACAGATCATGGGCTACTTTATCGAAGAAGCCAGAGATCACTTAAATACAATCGAGGCGGGACTACTCGATCTGCCAGCAATGTTATCCGATGATGAAACGCTTAAAGAGGTGTTTCGGGCGGCTCACTCGATCAAAGGTGGGGCTGCCATGCTTGGTATTACTAGCGTGCAACAAACAGCACACCAATTAGAGGATTACTTTAAAGTTCTTCAAGACAACCGCAATATCCCCACCGATCAAAACTTACAAACGCTATTCTTACAAGTATTCGATCGATTGCAAGAGTTAGTAGACCAGCTCCAAAGTCCATTTGGGCTAACCAAAGATGCTGCCGATGAGGTAATGGCTGCGGCTGAACCAATATTCAATCAACTTAAAACCTATCTGCACAGTCTTATTGCCCTTAAAACTTCAGAGCCAGTCGCGGCTGCGGTTAAACCTGCTTCGATCGGGGCACAGCCTGCAACCGCTCAGATCAAGCCCACAGGTGAAGCCAGTGCCATGATCTTAGTTTTCCAGTCCGACGTACCTGCGAAGCTCAGAGATATGCTGCAACTATTTAAGCAACCCGATCGACCCACCAGCCGCCAAAATCTCCAGACAATTTGCGATCGACTTTATCAAGCAGGAGATCAGTTTGAACTGCGTCAGTGGTGCGACATGATCCGCGCCGTCAGAGCCGTAATTGGCAGTCAAAATAATTCCTATCGGGTGTTGGCTCCAATTGTGATCAAAGAAATCAAACAATCCCAAGAGCTAGTTCTAGCTAGGCGCGCTGAGCAGATTACAATCTCGCCCCAGTTGCGCGATCTCACGCCGCCTGATACCGCAGCTAGTCAGGTTGAGGATGAAATTAGTACGATCTTTGGGGCTGTGATTGAGGCGGAAAACAAAGTGTCTCAGGGCTGGCAGGCATTTGGAGATCGAGTCGGTTGGCGCAAAAATGGCTCTTGGCTGAGAACTGCGAATCTCAACTTCAGCGAATCGGCGATCGAAGGACAATTCCCTGCACCTGTTTGGCTTTCTGCTTGGGATAAGTCCAAAGACTCCAACGCCGATGAACTTCGCAACCAATATGCCGCTTTTATCCATAAACTTTCAGAGTGCGATTTCAGCGATTAAAGGTTGGCGAGATTGGCATATTCTGTTTGAAGAAGCTGCAAAAGCCGTTTATAGATCGGAAAGATGTTTTGATAGATTTCGACATTCTTGGCAATTGGCTGCGTTTGCGAAGTTTGACCGATGATGTCAGAAACAATCTCTAACGAGGGAATATATTTGAGCGCATAGAGACCCAGTACAACGGCTCCCAAACAGGAACTTTCGTAGCTATCTGGCACCGCGATCTCACATTGGAAAATATCTGCCATTAGTTGCCGCCAGAGCGGAGATCTGACCATTCCACCTGTGGCTCTCACGCTTTTAGGCTGACCGATCGCATCCTCTAATGCTTGCAAAACCATATAGAGATTGAATCCAATTCCCTCCAACATGGCGCGGATCAGATGGGCTTTGGTATGGCGAAACGTCAGTCCGATGAACGATCCACTAGCATTCGCATCCCAAATCGGGGCGCGTTCTCCTACCATGTAAGGATAAAAGATTAAGCCATCCGAGCCAGGGGCAACCGTTTGGGCTAGATCGGTCATCATATCGTAAGGGTTTTGACCGAGTTCTTCGATCGCGGCTGTCTCGACTGAGCATAGCTGATCGCGCATCCAGCGAAACACAATGCCACCGTTGTTCACAGCCCCACCAATTACCCAGTGCTTGTCTGTGAGCGCGTAGCAGAATAGCCGTTCCTCTAAATCAGTCCAGGGTCGATCGACCACAGCACGGACAGCACCACTTGTTCCCACAGTAACGGCGACGACTCCAGGCGCGATCGCATCGACACCCAAATTTGACAGCACGCCATCACTAGCACCGATCGCAAAAGGCGTATTTTGAGCAATCCCCATAGCCTCAGCATACTTAGCATCAATGCCATTGACTATATGCGTGGTCGGGACGATTTGGGAGAGTTGCTGTTTTTTAATCCCTGCGATTTCGATCGACTCTTGATCCCAAGTCAGCGTTTCGAGATTCATTAACCCCGTGGCTGAAGCGATCGCGTAATCAACTAAATACTGACCGCATAACCGATAAAACACAAATTCTTTAATCGAAATGAATTTAGCGGTGCGCTTAAATAGATCGGGTTGTTCGTGACGTAGCCAGATCAGTTTAATCAATGGCGACATGGCGTGAATTGGCGTACCTGTGCGACGGTAGATGCCATGGGAAGCTGGATCTTGTTTGAGCCATGTTGCCCATTTAGCACTGCGGTTATCTGCCCAAGTAATACTGCGTGAGAGCGGATTACAGTCAGAATCTACGGCAATAATGCTGTGCATCGCCGCACTAAAGGATACACACAATAAATTGGCGGGGGTGAAATTCGGCAAGGCTTGACTGGCTGAGATCACAGCTTTGACCGATGCAATTACAGCCGCCAAGATTTCCTCTGGTTCCTGCTCGGCAACTCCTGTTGTTGGCATATACAGGGGATACTCAACACCATGCTGATGCACGACAACCCCTTTTTCTGTGAACAGCACCGCCTTGGTGCTAGTCGTGCCAATATCTACCCCAATTGCGTAATTAATACTTGACATAGGATTAAACCCAATTACTTATCTTAGAATCAACCTTCTCTCTACCAAAATGTATAGAATTTGCTGATTTTCTTCGCTTCACGATCTATCAAAATAGGGTTCTTAGCTTCTTAGTTGAGGTACTAACCTTAGGAATAAAACTTGATGAGATGATTGAGATGATTGAGATGCCAACTACCTTAGAACGAGCAAAAGAGCTAAAGCAGGCACTACAACAATTTGTTTATGATGCTGAAGGAGATCTGGCAGTCTCGCTAGAAACATATAGTGCCGAGCAGTTATCTCGTTTGGCAAAATCTCAATATCAGGATACCAATCAAACAACACTGCTGATCGATCGATTTCTGAGTGAGGGCAAGGTAGGCGATCGACTAGCACTCGATTTATTTATAGAGAGCCAACCAGAATTAGCAGAGGTCGATCGAAACTTGATTATAGGCTGGCAACGAGGCTTTGTGGGGTTGTTCGCCGTAACCGAGATCCTAGTGGATGGGTTTGAGTTGATGAATTGGCTCACAGCCAAGCATTACATTGTCAAGCCCAATGGTTTACAACCTCCAGAAAAGCTGGCACGGCTGAAAGTAGGAGAGATTATCCTTACCCAGATTTTGCCTGTGACAGATGCTGTTTGGATGTTTTCCGATGCCCTTACTTTAATGGGAAAACTCGGCAAACCAAAACTCGCAATCGCGATTAGAAATTTCAAACAATCCTACAAAGAATATCTCTACAGGGATGCGCCAGAACTACTTGAAGAAGCATGGCACTCGGTGGAACAATATCACCAAGAATTTATTGACTTCTTTGGCAGTGATGAGGTGACTTTGCCTGGATATGAAGCCAATCAAAAGCTCAAAGAACTCCAAAAGATCTCGATCGAACGCCGATTCAAAGCCGCAGGGATGGATGGGACTAAATCTCTCACAGAATTGGTTGAAGAATCTGGAATCGATCGAGAAGAACTGATCGCAGCGATGGGGGCTGAGGTAGAGCCGCTATTCGATCGAGGGAAAACCCAAACCAAGAAAAAGCCTGTAATGGCAGCACCTCAGATCGATTTACCAGAACAGTTAAGGAAGGCAGAGCAGTTAACAATGCTGACTCATCCTCGTTGGGGGCAGATGTTTTTAGTCACATATCACCAGCTCAAAACATTGTTGGAGACAGACGACGATCGAAGTGTGGAGGATATTGCAAAATTGTTACGTCAATATTTAGAGGAGCCTGAGATTAATGCTTTTATTTGGCATCATCTAGCCCGTCAATATCCCAGCCAAATGACAGGGGTGTTGCAAAAAGCATTCGATCGCCCTAATTTTGAGATTACTCAGGATTTGGATGCGCTCTTACAAGAGTTTGGTAAGCCTTTAACCCCAGATCTGCCTGAGATTGCTAGCGTTCCATTACATCTGCATAACCTTTTTCAAGAGGCTATGCTCGAAGTTAGTAAAAGTCAGCCCAAGCCCAAAAGTAAACAGAAGGTAGGGTCGGGTTTTCAGCGTTGATTTATTTTTAGCTCAATTAGTTAGGATATTATCCCTTCAGAGATTCCACCTCAGCCAAAGCTAGTCCAGTCATTTCGCAGATCGCTATATCATCAAGAACATTCAGCATCTTTCTGGCAATCTCAAAAGCTTTGCGTTTCTCTCCTTCTTCGCGTCCTTCGACCCTTCCCATCTCTTGTCCTTCTTCACGTCCTTCTTTTATTCCCTGTTCACGGCCTTGTCGCAAAGCCTTCGTGATCGCACCACGCTGATCTTGAAAGAAGATCTCACTTTTTTCTTGATCTTCTAACTCTTCGAGGGTCAGATTTGCCTGATTTGCAATATAAAAAGCTTTTTTAATTTCAGGTATAGCTTCCATAGTTGCAGGGACATTTTTTAAATTTCTAGCACTGTTGAGAAAATACAACCATTTATCGACTGTAGTTTCTAGCTCTGGCAGTTCTTTATTGAAAGCAAAGTCTATTTTTGGATTGATAAATACCATGTTTTTCGATCGAATACCATCACAAGCATATCAACCACGTAATCAGAACAGTAAAAATATGCGCCTCAAAGCAGGATCTCTCTACCAAAGGGCATAGTTGATTGAATTGACTACCTGATTGCATCCCTCCATCAGTCGATCGCAAGATAAATCATTGAGTAGATGGATTAATCGAAAGATTGGAATACATTGAATAGTGTTAAAACTGTTCAAATATAGTCAATCGAGGTCTAACCATGAGTACCGAAAATAGAGTTAAAGCTACTGCCAAAAATGTCGAAGGCAAAATTCAAGAAGCTGTCGGCGAACTGACTGGAGATCCCAAAGATCAAGCAGAAGGCAGGGCAAAACAGGCTGAAGCAAAAGTTCGTCACACTGTCGAAGATGTCAAAGACGAAGTTAAAAAAGCCGTAGATTAGATCCGAAATCGACGGTTGTGTCTCTAGCACGACCGTCGATTTTATTTTTTCTACTTCTAAACCTATTGAATTAAACAGGATAGATAAAAATTATGCCTAGATTAGTAGGTAAGCGTTCCAATAAGGGCGCAATTTATACGGGAGTATTTTTAGTGTTAGCGATTGCCGTGGCTGGCACGCTGGAATATGTTGGGGCGATCGATCTGATTCCTGACTTTGGCAAAAGCACCAGGCTAGCTGCTCCAGTTAATCCGCCCGTTAATCCCCAGTAAAGTCGATCTGCTGTTATCGATCGATTAACTCACATCGTACTTAAATCACAATAGGTCACAAACCATGCGAAAAGGAAGAGATATGATTGGTAAACCAGTGATCGCCTACGATGCTGGTGATAAGTTTGAAGTTATTACAGATTTGATCTTTGACCAAGTTAATAACCTGTTATTAGGTTTTTTGGTCGATGAAGGCGGTTTCTTTACGGCGGCACGGGTGCTGCCATTAGATCAAGTTCAGGCGATTGGACCAGATGCCGTGATCGTGCCTTCGAGGGATTCAATTACGCTCGCTCATGCTATTCCTGAGATCGCGAATGTGCTTGACCATAATAATATTTTGAAAGGTACTCGGATTATGACTGTAGATGGTCGCGATCTCGGTACGATGATTGACCTCTACTTTGATGACCAGACTGGTAGGATTGAGGGCTACGAAGTCTCAGGTGGACTGTTCGCCGATGCTTATTCGGGTCGCTCTTTTGTACCTGCACCTCAGACAATCAGAATTGGTGAGGATGTTGCCTTTATTCCTTCTGAGACGGCGGATCTGATGGAAGAACAGGTTGGTGGCGTTAAAGCCGCGATCCAAGCTACTGGGGAAAAGGTTCAGGAGGCAGCTCTGGCAACTTCTGGGAAACTTCAAGAGGTCGGTCGTCATGCGACTGCTTCTCTCACAAATGCGATTGTCGATCCTGCGGAGCAGCGAGCATTTGTCATAGGTAAGGTAGTTCCAGAATCGATTAAAGCTCCTGATGGTAACTTTTTTGTCCTACAAGGGCAGGTAGTGACTCCAGAAATTGCGACTAGGGCTGAATCTTTTCACATGCTAGATGATCTGTACCGTGCGACTGGTGGCAATCTTGCCGAGAAGCTGGGTGAGCGTATGGGTGGGACGGTTGCGAGTTTGACCGTGGAACAAGCTGAAGGACGGCGAGCGATCCAGATGGTGCAAACTGATGACGGCTACATTGTGGCTGCGCCTGGTCAAATTGTCACGCCTCTAGTAATCGAACGCGCTAAGGCTTACGATCGAGAGTTAGCTTTGCTCAGTTCTGTGGGTTTGTCAACAACTGAGTCTGTTCAATCTCAAACTGGAGCATTGGCATCGGCGGCTGGAGATCGAATTAAGTCTACTGCCTCTACTACGGGCGATCAGTTAAAAGAAGGGGTGAAGTTGCTGTGGACTCAGGTGCAAGAGACGGCTGGGGATATTCAGCAACGTAGTGCCTTGGAAATTGAAGAACGTCGGATTAAGGGAGCTTTGGGTCGTCCTGTGACGCGGGCAATTCTCGATCGACAAGATGAAGTTATTCTGAATGTCAGTGAGTTGATTACGCATCAGGCGATCGAAATGGCACGTCATGAGGGAGTTCTTGATATTTTGCTCAGTTCGGTCTATACCGAAACGCCGCGCCTTTCGCTAGAATCGCTGCGTGCGCCTGAAAATGGAAAGGCGGCTCTCTAATTCAAGTCTTCTGGATCGGTTGTTCTAAGTTCTCAGTGTCAATCCAAAGGCGATCGATTCGATCGCCAACTAAGTCTATGAGTCGATTTCTGTGTTGCTATATCAATCAAACCAAACAGGTGCAAATTGCCCGAATCCCAAATGTGCCAAGTTGGTACTTTGAGCGGGTGGTTTTCCCCGAACAGCAACTCTTCTTTGAGGTTCCACTAGAGGCTCTCTTAGAGATTCATACCAGTTCGATCGTCAGCGCAATTCTAACCGATCGAATTTCATGCAGTCATCTCCAAGTTGCGGGGGGATTGAGTCCGATTAGCTCTATTGAAAGTTAAACAAGCTTTGGCAGAGCCTGACTTATAGACAAGGATATTTGAATATGTGGAGCTGCTCTATGCGTAAAAAAAATCATCGCAGCAAGGATCATGGTAGTTTAAAAGATCTGTTCTATAAACTTGCGCGTAAGACTTCACAAGCGGCTGGCTCACCAATTGCTTCTATCTCAGCCGTCTTAGTAATTGTGATTTGGGCATTTACTGGTCCAATCTTTCAGTTTTCAGATACTTGGCAATTAGCGATCAATACAAGTACGACGATTGTGACTTTTCTGATGGTATTTCTGATTCAAAATTCACAAAACCGCGATGCAAAAGCTGTCCAACTCAAGCTGGATGAACTAATTCGTGCCATTGCTACAGCTCGTAACGAATTAATCGATACCGAAGATGTATCGGAGGAAGAGATGCAAAAACTTCAAGCAGATTTCGCCAACCTTGTAGATCGTTCAGAAGATTAAGCGAAACTCTTTAAGTAAATCACTAGTCTCAGGCAGAGTATGATGTATCATTCTCACCTTGCAAAAATGACTAGCCATTGATTTATGCAAACCGCTAATTCAAAAAAACTGCTCTCACGACCACTCGATCGAATCGCAATTGTCTTTGCGATCGTACTGAGCGTGCTCATTGGCATATTGCTTTGGAGTGGCGATCGCACCTTGCCACAGGTCAGAGATTTTAGCTGGCAGGATCGGCAAATTGCCGCCGATGAGTTGTCATTTATGCTCACCTTCAATCGCCCGATGGATCGTCAAAGTGTCGAACAGAATCTAAAAATCGAACCAGCTTTGCCAGGAAAATTCAGTTGGGCGGGACGACGGATGGCTTATACGCTCAATGCTCCTGCTGTTTATGGCAAATCCTATAAAGTTGAACTCAAACAAGCTTTCGATCGATTTGCCAACGAAATCAGCAATCACAGACCCATTCAACCTTTTGTAGGGAACTTCACAACGCCCGATCCCGCTTTTGCCTACATTGGCGCAAAGGGAGACGAATCAGGTCGTTTGGTGGTCTATGACCTGCTCCAAAAGCAAGCCAAGGTTTTGACCCCGCCCGATCTGGTGGTATCAGAGTTTCGGATCTATCCCAATCGCGATCGAATCCTGTTTGCTGCCACACCTAAAACAACAGATATCAGTAATCCGCTTGACCAAAAGCTCTATACAGTCTCGATTCCAGATGCTAAGACCAAAAATCAATCGCCAGAGATCAAGCTAATTCTTGATAGTGGTGAATATCAGAATTTCAAATTTGATTTATCCGCAGATGGACAACTGATCGTCGTGCAGCGATTGAGTCGTCTAGTTCCAGGGCAATATGGTCTATGGGTAATTAAAGCGGATGGCGCACCGAAACCATTAGAAAATCAGCCTGGTGGAGATTTCTTAATTACACCTGATAGTCAATCGATCGCCATTTTACAAGGCGAAGGCGTAGCGATTTTACCTTTAGAACCCCAAGCTCAGCCTCTGGATTTTCTGCCTAAGTTTGGCAATATCCTCAGTTTTAGTCGAGATGGTTCTCAGGGGGCGATGGTGAAATTTAATAAGGATGATTATTCTCGCTCTTTATTTCGCGTCACCAATCAAGGTGTACAGCAACAATTACTCAAAATTACTGGCTCCATTATCAGCGCGAAGTTCGATCCGCAAAAACAGGTGCTCTATTGTCTGCTCACCGATGCCAAACAGACCGATCGGAGCTATCAAGAAGAACCATATTTAGCTTCGATCGAGATCGAAACGGCAAAACTCACGCGCTTAGTAGAACTGCCTGGGCAAAGAAATATCCAAATAGACCTAGCGAATGATGGCTCAGCCTTACTATTCGATCGTTTCGAGCCAGATCCTGATACGGCGGCAAGTACCAATCAAAACTCAGAACTAGATCGACCATCAAGAACCCAAAAAAAAGGAACTCCCCATCTTGAACTGCTATCTCTAACAGATTCCCAAACATCTAGACAAGCTGAACCGCTAAACTTGTACGGTTCTCATCCGCGTTGGTTGCCATAAACTTGATTCTGATTACAATAGATCAACTAATAACCATTTCAATATGAGCGAATCTATCTATATCGAGACGAGTATTCTAGGCTATCTTACTGCTAGACTAACCAGAAATCTAATCCTAGTAGCCAACATAGAGATTACAAAGGAATAGTGGGAATCACGCCGAAATGCCTTCAAGCTCTATATTTCACAAGTTGTTCTAGATGAAGTTGCAAGAGGAGATGTTGAGATCGCGGCACAACGGATGGAAATCCTCAACGGGCTTCAATTAGTGGAACTTAATCAGGCTGTCCAGAACTTGTCAGCACAATTTCTCAAGCGCAGCAATCTTCCTCAAAAAGCCTCTGATGACGCGGTTCATATTGCAGCAGCAACAGTCCATGGGTTAGATTACCTGCTAACATGGAACTGTAAGCATATTGCAAATGCGCAAATTCAAAGAAAATTGGCGGAGATCAGCCTTGATTTTGGATATCAGTTACCGATAATTTGTACCCCTTAAGAGCTGTTAGGAAATTAATTTATGTGGCAAGATGAAATAGTAGAAGAGATTCACAAGATTCGTGAAGAACACGCTAAGTCGTTTAACTATAACTTAGATGCAATGTTTGCTGATTGGCAGAAGAAGCAAGCAGAGAGCGGAAGGGAAGTCGTAAGCCTATCATCAAGTCACAGACTAACAGAACGTTGGAACCGATTGCCTCAAAGCGATTGTTCTTGAATACTTGTTGTATCTCATAATATGATCGGGGTAGGTATTTGAGTAATTTGGATCTTGATGCTTTATGTGGACTGAGTTTGGTCTCCTAATCGCTGCGTATTTTTTGGGTTCCCTGCCGACAGGTTACATTGCAGGGCGGATTGCTGGCATCGATATTCGACAGCATGGCTCAGGTTCGACAGGGGCAACAAATGTCTGGCGCACAATTGGCAAGGGCGCAGGGCTTACGGTTTTTGTCGTGGACTTGCTCAAGGGCATACTAGCAGTCTTTTTGACCCAGCATTTCAGTACGGCTGGTGCTTGGACTCAATGGTTTGCGGTGGGGGCAGCGATGATGGCTTTGCTAGGACATACTCGATCGATTTGGTTGGGTTTCACTGGCGGTAAAGCTGTTGCAACTGGCTTGGGTGTGTTGCTCATACTGAATTGGATTGTTGGTATCAGTGCGTTTGGGCTGTGGTTGGCAACGATGGGAATCTGGCGCACAGTGTCTTTAAGTTCGATCATCGCTGCGATCTCTGCCCCGATCCTGATGATTCTTACTCAGTCTCCCCTAGCTTATATTTTGCTGGCTTCGATCGGTGGAGCTTATGTGGTTTGGTGCCATCGCTCTAACATTGAACGCTTATGGCAAGGAACTGAGCCAAGCATCGTCACAGCATCAGCAGATCCCCAAAAAGATTAATCCAAGTGACCAAAAGTTCTACGCGCCCAAAATTAGGTTCAAACCTTTGATTGGTTTAGCGATTTTCCAGACCCAGAAACCGATCAGCCATGATGCGATCGAAGCTATCAACAGATAACCGATTCCACCTAAGAATTCTAGTGGAGCGATTAGCCGCAATACCTGAGTGTGCAAAAGATAGATCGTAAAACTCGATTTGCCTAAAGTATCCAAGTTTTTTTTCAGCCAGCCATCTCGCCCAGCCCGATCTTGCCCAGCTTGATTTTGCCAAGATATTGCCCAGCCCAGAAACGTTAACGTCAGCAACACCACGGTCGGGCGACCATAATGTCCCGCAGGTTCAGCCCCTCCCATCTGCACCGCCGCAAAATAAAACTCACCCAGTTCCAAAGCCGCCGCGATCGACCAAAACATACCCCATCGATCCGCCGAGTATTTTTGCACCAACTTCGCAAACCATTCCTGATGTTTCGCTAACCAAATCCCAATCATGAAATAGGGCAACCAGAAAATGCAGCTATTGGAGTCGGGCAGATAGGGCGCGATCGAAGGGAACCAACCAAATAGAGAAATGCCCCATCGCAAATTAAAAAGGCTAAAAGTTCCGACCAGCAATCCCACAAATCGTAAAGGCGAGAATCGAACATACCTCAGCAATGGATAGCTAATGTAACACTGCATGATGATCGCTAAAAAGTAGAGATGATAATCACCCGATCCATCTCGCAAAGCCGTGAAGATTTGACTGAGTTTGTCTTGCCAATCGATCGACTGAAACTGTGAACTGAACGATAGATTGAGAATCGTGAAAAATATGTAGGGAGGCAAAATTCTGAGGCAACGACGTTGGATAAATCCCTTCAACTCGAATGGTTTTGATAACTCTGATTCAGCTAAGCCAAACCCCGAAAGAATCACAAAGATGGGAACTGCCAATCGCCCAACTTGATTGATCGCTGTATCGATCGAGATTTCCAAATTAATCTGAGTGAGAGAGGCTTCCCCATGTGCGCCAAACCACCAAGAATGGGAAGCATGAATTAAAATCACGACGGTAATAGCGATCGTGCGTAAAAAACTAGATAATTCCCAGTTCATCAAGTTTCTACTGGGCTGGTTCTAATTGTTTGGGTTCTTGCAGATCTGGCTTCACTTCATCTTCAGGACTAGGCTTAGTTTCTTTGATTTTAAGATCTGAATCATTCAAGAGAAACTCTGGCTTGAGCGTTTGGAGTTTAGTACCAGAGAAGTAAAAATCAAGAATACGTTCGTAAGACCAGCCCAATTTGCCCAATTTGTATGAACCTGTCTGGCTCATACCGACACCATGTCCCAAACCACCACCGACAAAGGAATATCCTTTGAGCACCTTTTCGGATGATGGGTCTGTGGGATTAGAAGTGATACTGGAGGAAAGATTAGGGATGTCTTTACTCTTTTTGATCTCGGTATAGATCGGTTGAATATAGAACAGAGTACTATTAGGAGCATAGAGTGCATCGATAATTTCGTCTTTTTCCAGCACAAATTTTTTCGTGTCCGTCTCTACTTCTAATTTGAGGACACGACCAGATGTCGATCGCTCTTGCACAGAGATCTGTTTAACTTGACTGAAGCGGGTTTCTTGATCGCCTGACAACCGCAGAAACTTCAATAAGGTGGTTTTAATTTCAGCTAAACTACTATCAGCTTTCCAACGAAAGGCATCCCAACCCGCTTCATTAAAGCCGTCGCGCTTATTGATAAAGGTGCGGAAGTTTTTCTCATTTGATAGATCGAATTTATCTAATCCCTTATCTAAACCCAGAGGATTACTTACCGAATCGATCACAGATTTGAGATAAGGTCGCGGTGTTCCATCCCACAAATCGTTGTAGCTAGCAGTCACACCACCTGTGGTAGAAGAATAGAGCGCATCCACAACTTTGTTATTGAAGGTAAGAACTTTGCCCTTAGTTGAGGAGATCGCTTTGTCAGCAGTTTTACTCGTGTCTTCTAATCCTCGATATACCTGACATTGGGTATTGGCACAGAGTTCGTAATTATCGACATCAAACCGATGACGACTAGCAAGGGCATAGGTACGAGCTAACACAGCCTGAGCTTGAACAGCCGCATAAGGAGCATTGTAGCCAATCTCATGAGGCACAACACCGCGCAGATAGGTTTCTAGTGGAACGTAATTGACTAGGGTGTAGCTCTGGTGAGCATTGGGCTGAATCCGCAAAGTGCCAGCATAGAGACGTTGATTCACCTCAAACAAGCCACGACTGCTAGTGATATCGACCGTGTCACGGTTATAGCGAAAAGTACTAGCAACCCAAGAAAGCATCGGTCGATCGTTCAGGATTTTAGTTTCGAGCTGCGCTAGGTTAAAGCCCTGACTACGAACACCATATAGTAGGAGATTCCGTAGGAGTGAAGTGTCGTAGGTGCTGCGTTTTGCCCATACCTGCCAGCGACGTGGTTGGGCAATTTCGGTTTCGATCCCGCGCTCTTGCCAATGATGGGCACTAGCGGCAGCATTCTCAAAACTGCGGTGATTGCTCAGAACAACTTTTTCTTCGACTACAGGTTGTTCTTGGAGCTGCTTAGCAATTTCAATTGTGATTTTATCGATCGAAATTACTTGACGACCCTTGCCATCGCTTTTAAGAAAGCTAAGGTTGAGTTTGTCCCCATCTACGGCTTTGATCGTGAGCTTATCTTGGGGGTTGGCTCCAAATCTTTGCACAATCCCTATATGCATGATCGGGTTGGCATCTTGGGTGGCGTTGAGGCTTTCACCAGCTAACCCAATTAAACAAAATACTCCAACCGCAAGGCGGCTAGTGAATTTGCTAGCTAGCAGTCTGACGTTTTTTTTCATGGTTAATCTCACTCCACACAGGTCGCGTCTCAGGTTAGCATTTTGTCACTAATCGTTAATATTCTACTAAACTCAGCGTACTGACGTAAACCATAGCAGATTACTCGCAAATAATCTTCCAAAAGGTTTGGGAAAGTAGCTGTGATGGTTTAGCTTTCCTTTACGTCTTTGGCGAATTTGGCTTTGATCGACTTGACTAAGACTGGGATTGCAAACCAACCGACAACAGCGACCAGCGCGAAGATGCCGAATTGCAGGACATACTCTACAAGTTTGTCTAAAGGGATAAAACTGCCAGCAAAATAGGCGAGGCTGGTCATAATTGTGCCCCAAGCAATCGCGCCCATGGCATTAAAAAATAGAAAGCGGGGATATGGCATCCCAGTTAACCCCGCCATCGGCCCCGCAAACACTCGCAATAGGGCGATAAAACGACCAAAAAACACAGCTCGATCGGCATTGCCACTAAACTTATCCCTAGCTTTGACGATTTCATCGGGAGGGAGGCGAAAAAACTTACCGACATTTTCTAACACCGCCATGCCGCCCCATCGACCCACCCAGTAGCCGCAGCTATCGCCGATAATTGCACCAGAAACCGCACTGAGTAGGACTAGCGCATAACTCAACTCACCGCTACCAGCCAAAAAACCACCCACCAGAGTAATAGTTTCTCCAGGAAGAGGGATGCCAGCATTTTCCAGCATGATGCCAAAGAAAATTACCAGATAGCCATACTGATGCGCCAAGGTCTGGATGGTTTCAAGCGATATGAGTTCGGGTGACATTCAATAGTTGCCTGTAAGAGGTATTTGTGAATTATTACTTTTTGTATCTTATGTTATTACGGTTAGCGTGTGGTTAAGAACTAGACTTAAGCAGATTGTCGGAAATGGTACGATCGAACTACCTTGCAGATTGACATTCGATCGATAAATTATGAGTTCTAAATTCCTCAATCATCTCAACCCTTCACAACAAAAGGCTGCCAGCCATACTAAAGGCCCGTTACTAGTTGTCGCAGGGGCAGGTTCAGGCAAAACCCGCACACTCACCTATCGGATTGTGAACTTGCTGTTAAATCATGCGGTTGAGCCTGATGAGATTATGGCGGTGACTTTTACGAATAAAGCTGCCAAAGAGATGGGCGAACGCATCTTTAACTTATTGGCTCAGGAAATATCGATCGAAGACTATGGCAAGGTGTTTACCGAGCTAACAGAATCCGAGCAAAAGAAATTACGATCGAGGATTTACCGCAAATACACCAAAGCCTATGCTAGAGCAGGTGAAGCGGATGGTTTATGGATTGGCACGTTTCACAATATCTGTGCGCGAATTTTGCGCTATGACATCGATAAATTCACTTCGCCTCAAGGTTATAAGTGGCATAAGAACTTCTCAATTTTTGATGAGTCCGATGCCCAATCTTTGGTCAAGGATATTGTGGTCAAAAGATTGAATTTGGATGAGAAGAAATTCGATCCGAAATCAGTCAGGTTTGCGATTAGTAATGCCAAAAATCGCGGCTGGACTCCTGCTCAATTAGAGATTAACGAGCCAGGATTCCGTAGTCGGACGATCGCTAATGTCTATGAGATGTATCAAGCCCAACTTGCCGCGAATAATGCTTTGGACTTCGATGACCTGATCTTCATGCCCGTACAGCTATTTCAGCAAAATCCCGACGTGCTGAACTACTGGCATCAAAGGTTTAAACACGTTTTGGTGGATGAATACCAAGATACAAATCGCACCCAATACGACTTGATTCGCTTATTGGTAACGAATGACAAAAAAGTGGATGAATGGATCGATCGATCTGTGTTTGTTGTAGGTGATGCTGACCAGTCGATCTACAGCTTTCGCCTAGCGGATTTCACGATTTTGATGGAGTTTCAAGATACCTTTGGCGATCGATTACCAGATCACCTCACTAGCACCATGATCAAGCTAGAAGAGAACTATCGATCGGTGGCAAACATTCTCGAAGTTGCGAATCATTTAATCGATCACAACACGCAACGGATTGATAAGATTTTACGGGCGACTCGGCATGATGGCGATCCGATCCAAATCTATAGAGCTAGAGATGAGAATGATGAATCCCAGTATGTGGTCGATCGAATCCGCGATGTTCAGGTAAAAATCCCGTCTAGTCATCTCGGACACTTCGCCATTCTCTATCGCACTAATGCTCAATCTCGCCCATTTGAAGAAATGCTGGTGCGATGGAATATCCTATATAAAGTTGTAGGTGGGTTGAGATTTTACGATCGAAAAGAAATTAAAGATATGCTGGGATATCTGCGATTACTCTCAAACCCCTCTGATACCGTGAGTTTGCTGAGAGTTATCAACACACCTCGGCGTGGAATTGGCAATGCTACGGTCGATCGAATCATGCAGGCTGCCCAAGAACTCCAAGTGCCGATGTGGGAATTATTGAGTGATGATACTTCAGTTAAAACCCTCGCAGGTCGTTCAGCTAATGCGGTGTTGGCTTTTACTGATTTAATTAAGAGATCGCTCGATCGAGTCGATCATCTCACTGCTCCAGAGATGATCCAATATATCCTCAAAGAATCAGGCTATGTCACCGAGCTTCAAACTCAGGGCACAGATGAAGCTAGCGATCGAATCGCCAACCTCAACGAACTTTTCAACGCCGCCGTACAATTTGCTGAAGAGAACGAAAACAACTCGCTCGATGCCTTCTTAGCTAATGCGGCTCTGGCTTCTAGCTTGGACGAATCACCTGATGATGTTCAAAAGATCACGCTAATGACTCTACACGCTGCCAAAGGATTGGAATTCCCCGTAGTATTCTTGGTGGGACTGGAGCAAGGACTATTTCCCAGTTACCGCTCCCTTAACGATCCGATGTCATTGGAAGAAGAACGTCGCCTCATGTATGTTGGGATTACCCGCGCCCAAGAGCAACTATTTATCAGTCACGCAAAGGAACGACGACTCTACGGTAACCGCGAACCCGCCTCGCCCTCCCAATTCCTCTCTGAACTGCCCAAGAAATTTCTCGCAGGAAATATCGCCAAACTGCCAACCTATAAACGGATTGGTGAAGTCAATACGACTCAAAGCTTGTCTAAGAAGGGCGTAAAGCTGGCAGAGGAACCAGGCAAACGAGAGAATTGGGAAGTGGGCGATCGAGTAATACACAGAAATCATGGCGAAGGCACAATCGCTAACCTCCTAGGCACAGGTGATAAGATGTTCTTAGCGATTAGTTTCTCTGGCATGGGCAAAAAAATCATCGACCCCAAACTCGACCCGATTCAGCGAATAGACTGATAACTTCCTAGCTCATTTACTCTTACTGGTGAGAGCCATAATGCTAAACTACCACCCACTTCTAAATCTTCCGTCTTCCATAGAACTTCCTGACTCAGACGATACCCCTGTGGATAACGAACTTCAAAATGATGTCCCTAATTTACTCAGAGCAATTCTAGGACTAGTATGGCAAGATCGCCAAGATTGGTTCTTTGGTGTGGATATGGGAATTTATCATACGACTGGAGCTAATCCCAGAATCCCAATTATCCCAGATGGCTTTCTCAGCTTGGGTGTAGAGCGGCACAAAAGTTCGAGAGGTCGATCGAGCTATGTGATGTGGGAAGAGGAATATATTGCTCCGATTTTGGTCTTAGAAGCTGTATCTCAAACTTATGGGAATGAATATGACGAAAAGATGGAAAAGTACGCCAATCTGGGAGTCCTGTATTACGCGATCTACAATCCCGATCATTGGCGAAGAGATAAACACGAACCTTTTGAGGTATACCGCTTAGTTGGCCGAAATTATCTGCTGCAATCAGGTGAACCGTTTTGGCTACCTGAGATTGGATTGGGAATTGGCAGAAATTTTGGTTCTTTTGTGGGTTGGGAACGAGAATGGCTGTATTGGTTCGATCGATCTGGAAGTCGCATCTCCACTTCCGAAGAGTTAGCAAAGCAAGCAAAGCAATCCCAACAATCTGCCCAAAAAGAGATCGATCGGCTCACCGCAAAACTAATAGAGTTAGGAATTGAGCCAGATCAGGTTTGATGAAATTCAAGCCATTTCGTTCATGTTGACGCATTATTTTTTTCTTGCTTCTGACGCACAAAAGATCGAAAATCTTCTATTGTCAACTGCTCTAACCACTGATGACGATCTTTTGTATAGTGACCAGAACCAGATTCAAACCTCAGTAAAAATCTTGCAGCACCTGCATAGCCTAATTCTTGAATCAGAGCTTGGTAGCCTCGTCTCGAAATCTCACTAGCTTTCATTGCTAAAACTCCTAAATTAACTATTGGTTTTCCATTAACCAAGTCATTATTCATAAATCAGGCATCGTGGTGGGACAAGATCAGAGCTTATTACTTGCTCTTCTCAGGTGGCACAGACTTGACATAGAGTTCCTTGAGTTGGATGTCATCTACACTCGAAGGAGCCTCGGTGAGAAGATCCCTAGCCTGCTGGGTTTTTGGGAAAGCAATTACATCGCGGATCGAATTGGCTCCCACCAAAAGCATCACCAATCGGTCTAAACCAAAGGCAATCCCACCATGAGGAGGTGTGCCGTACTCAAAGGCTTCCAATAAGAATCCAAACTTCTCACGCGCCTGCTCTGGGGATAGCCCGATCGCCGCGAATACTTTTTCTTGCACTTCCCGCTTGTAGATCCGCAGCGAACCGCCACCAATCTCAATCCCGTTAAACACAATATCGTAAGCCAGAGCGCGAGTCTCAGTCGTGAACGGTTGCTCGGAGTCAGACTGCATATCCTCTGGATTCGGTGCCGTGAAAGGATGATGAATCGCATCCAATCGCTGCTCACCTGCATTCCACCCAAACATTGGGAAGTCAGTCACCCAAAGCAGATTCACCTGATTGGGAGCAATTAAGTTGAGTTCTTGTCCCAGAGCCAAACGCACCCGATTCAGCGATTCATTCACGATCGATTTATCACCTGCACCAAACAAAATCAAAGTCCCAGGCTGTGCCCCAGTACGTTCTAATAAAGTCGCGATCTGGGCTTCGGAGAGGCTATCTTTGAGTGCTCCAATTGTATCGATCCCACCTTCACGCACCCGAATGTAAGCCAATCCCTTCGCACCATACTGCGCCGCCAAATTCGCCAAATCCCCACCTGGCTTGATTCGTGTATTGGAAATCGCACTGTCTCCATTCGGAATTGGCAGAGCCTTGACGATCCCGCCTTGAGCGATCGAATTGGCAAATACCTTAAACCCAGAGTTCGCAAATAGATCGGAGACATTCACCAACTCCAAACCAAATCTGGTATCGGGTCGATCGCAGCCATAGCGATCCATGGCTTCAGCGTAAGTCATGCGCGGGAAAGCAGGAAGTTCAATCCCCTTGATTTCACGAAAAATCTGCCGCAACAAGTTCTCATTCAGGGTAAGAATTTCTTCTTGGGACATGAAGCTCATTTCCATGTCGAGCTGCGTAAACTCTGGCTGTCGATCGGCGCGTAAATCTTCATCGCGGAAACAACGAGCGATTTGATAGTATCGATCGAAACCACCCACCATCAACAATTGCTTAAATAACTGCGGCGACTGCGGCAACGCAAACCATTGACCAGGATTAACCCGACTGGGAACGAGGAAATCTCTCGCACCTTCAGGCGTAGAGCGGCACAGCATCGGTGTTTCCACTTCCATAAAACCGCACTCGTCTTCTAAATATCGCCGCATGGTTTTGACGACGGCTGCACGTAGGCGTAAATTTGCTTGGAGTCGATCGCTACGAATATCGAGATAACGAAATTTTAATCGCAACTCTTCACGCACATCATCGGTATCTGACACCAGAAAAGGCAAAGACTTATGCACGGCGTTAAGCAAGACAACCGACTCGGCATAAATTTCGACTTCACCTGTCGCCAGTTTCGGATTCAGAGAATCGGTTGGGCGTGCCGTCACTTTCCCCGTAATCTGCACGACATACTCATTCCGCATCTCCCCCGCAATCTGATACGAGTCGGGTGTACGCACAGGATCGCTGACAATCTGGACAATTCCAGTTCGATCGCGTAAATCCAGAAAAATCACGCCACCATGATCCCGCCTACGATCGACCCAACCACAGATGCTAACTGTTTTGCCAATATGTTCGGCGTTGAGATCGCCACAGTAATGAGTACGCATAGGAAACTTAAATACAAAAACTATCTAGGCATTAAATCTTACCAATTCCTTGCTATTAATCGATCGTCACTTTTACTTGCGATCAATATTTTCACAATCAAAGACCAATTTTGGCGAGTGCTTCAATGCGTTCTACCCAACCATTAAAATATGCACACTCTCGTCGAATTATGTCTAAGCCCATATCTATAGCAATTAGGGAGCCATGGAGCACTTTCTCATAGTTGCTGCATATACCGAGAATTCGCTTGGAAGGGGCTGTTTTCAGTCCAGCATTGATATGCTCGGGTGAATCAAAACTGTTCCGAATACCGATTAACTCACTTGTTGATTCTGGAGCAAACCAGTTTGTGAATGCCTCTGGGGCGCTGAATAAAAGTCCTTCAAACTCATGAATCACAATATGAGCAACAAAATTAGGTTGTGCGATATCGATCTGAAATGCTTGTTCAACTATCTTTGCCCGCTCGATTGATGAAGAACCAATACCTGATGACATTCCTGGAAAATCTGATAATCCGTAAAAATCTAATAGTGTTGTGACCCAAGCTTTGGGATCTTCTTTACATTTAATTTCAATCTGTGGTTTGACCTTCATGTAAGAGGTGATGCCACCTTTGCCATGTTTACTCGTTCGTAAAATAATTGGATTCACCCAGATATCCATCCGCCGAAAATGTTCGTATAGGACTTCACGTACAAAAGTTTCTTCCGTTTGACCTTCACAGAAAATATGGACTCTAATCATCGGGATGGTCTCCCACCCAAGATATTTTTTTTCCACAATTCGCCGAGTGAGTATTCTTCCAGCCAACTTGCCAAATCATTTTGCTTAAGTCGATGCAGGTGTGTCCATCCTTCATTGCGATCGGCAACAATTACATCTTTTGCCTCAAATTCGTTGAGGAGTTCCACCGACTGTGTAGAGACAATAATCTGCTTCGATTCAGAAGCAGCCCGTAGCAAGGAAGCTAAAACATTGATCGCATAAGGGTGAAGACCCAATTCTGGTTCATCGATTAGAATCATATCAGGTTGAAGATCCTCAGGTTGCATCAGCACCGTGGCGAGGCAAATGAACCGCAAAGTGCCATCCGATAATTGATATGCTTTGAACGGAATATCCTCACCTTTTTCAATCCACTCTAGTTCGATCTGGTCTGAATTGTTTGGTTGGGGGCGCAAATAGAAGTCACCAAAAAATGGAGCAACTAGTTGGATAGTTTTAACAATCCTTTGGTAATAGGTCTCATACTGCTCCTTAAGTAAATAGAGGTATGCCGCCAGATTTTGAGCATCCGATCGTAGATAAATATTGTCATTAATTGCTTGCCTCTGCTTTACTAAAGCACTTTCACCAGTGTCATGAAAGTGATAAAGTCGCCAGCTTTTCATAACTGGTACGGTGTAGTTGTAAATTTCAGTAGTTCCCCCCCATCGTCCGGGCACAGGTTTAGTGTGCTCCACTCTAGTTTCAAAATACCCTGCTCCAATATCCCAATCACCACGAAGGTTCCACCAAAATTTCTCATCCGCAAATACCATGCGATTATCTTGGGTCGCCTCCAAAGAGAATTTATAGCCATTAAAGCCAAAGTAAAGTTCTGCGCTAAGTTTTCCAGTTCTCTTTCTGCCGAAATGCAGTAGTGCATCTGGACCACCTTGTTTACTGACGTAAAGTTGCAGATTGCTCGCTAAAATCTGCTGGATCATCTGGAAAAAGCTGATAAAATTTGATTTACCAGATCCATTTGCACCGATCAATATGTTGATTTCTTTGAGTCTAAGATCGCATTCTTGTATCGATTTGAAACCTTGGATGACGATGCGAGACAACTGGCTCATCCTTTAGCCTCCATATGAGTACGCATAAGAGATTCACAAAAACTATCTAGGTATTTGATCTTACCAATTCCTTGCAATTCTTTAAATTCATATGCAGAATCAGCGCAAGCCGTTAGAGAAGACGTTGCGAAGAGTGCTAAGAGAAGATTTGTTTTGATCCTTAGCCGCCGAAACCGCCTTCTTTATTAAACTGAGGATCGAGATCGAACAGCATTTGCAGGGTGTGCATGGCGCGGCGACGGGTTTCGATATCCTGCTGGGCGCGTAGTTGAACCATCGGATCGTGCAAAATTTTGTTGATAATGCCGCGAGTCAGATTCTCGATTACTTCTTGATGTTTTTCGGCAAACTCACTGCCCAAGCGCGATAGAGCTTTTTCCATCTCCTGTTCGCGGATCACTTCCATCTTTTGGCGCAGCTTATTAATCGTGGGTACGGTTTCGAGCGATCTCCACCACAGGTCAAACTCATCAATGCATTCTTCTAAGATCCCTTCAGCTTGTAATGCCATCTGGCGGCGACTTTCTTGATTGCCTGCGACGACAGCTTTAAGGTCATCAACGTTAAAAGTATGCACATTAGGCAGATCGTTGACATCAGAATGAACGTTGCGCGGTACGGCAATATCGATCAGCATCAGGCGCGGATGGTCGGTAATGAATGGTTCTAAATTGCTGCGGCTGATCAATACCTCGGTCGAAGCGGTACTGGTAAACACTAGATCCGATACCGCCGTACATGAACACAGGTTTTCTAGTGGCTGAATCTGAAAGTCTACGTCTGGGGCCCCACTGACAAAATGACCGATCATTTCTTCGGCTTTATCGATCGATCGATTGACAATCGTAATTTTTTTGCCGCCTTTCGAGATTAGATGCTGCACTAACAAGCGGGACATTTTACCCGCCCCCAAGATCATAATCCGCTTATCTTCTAAATTTTGGAGTTTGATCTGGGCTAACTCTACTGCTGCCGAGCTAATTGAAACTGCACCAGTACCGATATCTGTTTCGGTGCGGACACGCTTACCAGCCGAAAGGGCTTGCTTAAATAGTTGGTTGAGAATCCGTCCTGCGCCGTTGTATTGCTGAGCTAAGCGGTGAGTATGCTTGACCTGCGCTAAAATTTGACCTTCGCCAAGGACTAAACTATCCAGCCCAGCCGAAACCCGCATCAGGTGCATAACCGCATCTTGACGTAACAAAATAAACAGGTGTCGTCGCAAAAATTGGAGTGGGAGCTGACTAAATTCTGACAGGAACTGGATCAGTTCGCGGATGCCGCCCTCTGTTTCGCGGGTGACAACGTATAGTTCCATGCGGTTACAGGTGCTTAAAATTGCCGCTTCTTCAATATTGGGGTAGTTGCTTAGTTGCGCGATCGCTGCTTCCACTCTCGCTTCGGGAATGCTTAACTTCTCACGTACTTCAACGGTCGCCGTTTTATGACTCAAGCCGACAACAGCAATATTCATAATTAAAATAGTGTTCTGATAAGAATGAGTTGGGAAATTGATTTTTAAATTTTGTCTAAATCTTTCTAGAAGTGATGAGTCAAGAGTTATGAATGATGAAATAAAAACTAACTCAAAATTCAAAACTCAAAACTCAAAACTCGATCGACTAGTTCAAACTTAACCTTTGAGTATGCTCATTGATATGGATCGTATCGACAAATCTCACGGTTTTAGACTGGCTGGAGATAATCAGTGACTCGGTACGAGCGCCGCCAGCAAAATAGCGTACACCTTCCATCAAAGTCCCTGTGGTAATACCACAAGCCGCAAACAAGACATTTGCGCCAGAAGCTAGCTCATTAGCATTATAGATTTTGTCTGGGTCATTAATGTTCATTGACTGGAGTCGGGCAATGTTGCTCTCTTTGCTTTCACCGATTAAGCCAGTTTTGGCAATTGCAGGGTCATAGATCAATTGTCCTTGGAAGTGTCCACCCAAGCAACGTAACGCGGCGGCGGAAATTACACCTTCAGGTGCAGCACCAATACCCATCAAAGCATGAATATTTGTCCCTTCAAATGCACAGGAAATTGCAGCAGAAACGTCACCATCACTGATCAGACGCACTCTTGCGCCAGCAGCACGGACTTCGGCGATTAGATCGACGTGGCGTTCGCGATCCATGATCACGATTACCAGTTCTTCGACCGCACGGTCTAAGCAATCTGACAAAATACGCAAGTTCTCGGTGGGTGTTTTGCGGATATCGACATGTCCTGCGGCGGCGGCGGGGGCGGCAAGTTTGTTCATGTAAAAGTCGGGGGCGGCGAACAGTCCACCTTTTTCGGAGATTGCTAACACTGCCATCGAGCCGTTTTGGCCGTAAGCTACGAGGTTTGTACCTTCGCAGGGGTCAACTGCAATGTCAATTTCTTGTAGTTCGTCGATCGTACAAAAGTCTGCGGCATTGGGTTGGGTGCAGATCCCGACTTCTTCGCCGATGTAAAGCATGGGGGCATCATCACGTTCGCCTTCCCCGATCACAATTCTGCCGCGCATGTGGATTTTGTTCATGCGTTCCCGCATGGCTTCGACTGCAACTTCGTCAGCCGTATTTTTGTCGCCTTTACCCATCCATCGTGCTGAGGCGATCGCCGCTTGTTCAACTACCTCAATAATTTCGAGGCTAATTGTGTTATCCATCTGTGGTTCCTATGTTTGTTATCAATAACTTGAGCTAGATATAGTGCGACCATAAAAAGCACGCACCTCCTAGTTTACAAGTCAGGATGTCACCTTAGACACTTCTGCAAACGTCTTGAAATGTTAAGTTTTTTAATTCTTTGCCGTGATCACGCTCATTTCCACGTCTATAAGGGTTGGGTCACAAGTTATTCAGCTTTTTCAGTATTCGATCGAAAAAGTACCAAGCCTTTGTCATGCCACTAAAACTGGGTGATTAATAGGGCAACTGCACACGTTTCTTAACAAAGTAATACATATTTCTTAATAATCACTCAAAACTAAACAGTGACTATGTTTAAAGCCTCAAGGATAGCCTTAAGATAGTTATTATTCCATCCAGCCTTGAGTCGTTTGGTCTTGACACCGACCTTACTTTTTTTGTCTCTTGACAATAAATTTAACCCGATATGACGAATAACGGCTAGGTTTTCCGCAGTATAGCCTCGACAAGCTTGAAAAGCATCCTCATCAAACCCAACATCAAGAATCCAATGCAGTTGATTCTCAATACTCCAGTGACTTCTGACAGATTTGGAAAACCTGTGGACATCAGTCTCAAAACTGAGCAGATAGTATCGCTGTTCAGTAGAAATAGTTCCATTTATAATGCGCTCTGATTCAACCATACCAATACTTTTTAAATCTTGCCATTTTTCCGCGCCGATTAAGTATTCAGTATTACCCATTGTCCAATAGCGCCGAGTTTCAATGCGTCCATGTCCTTTTTTAACTGTTTCATGGAACTGATGTTCGATGTTTTTAAAATTCTGTTCACTTGCAGATCTAAATAGTTCACGCACATCATCATGGAGATTACCTTGATTCCCTTTCAGCGCCAACACGTAATCTGCTCCCTGTTCGATGATTGTGTTCGCGATTTCGGTCTGACATCACTTCGACAGGCTCAGTGACCACCCATTGCGTCTATGCTCACCACACAACCTCGTATCGCTAAAATTTTTAGCAATGCTGGTATCGCAGTTATTTCATTCGATTTCTCGCCCACTTTTTTCTGTCCCAGCACCAAATGTTGTGATGCTGACCACACACTCACCATGTGAATTAGACTGCGCGAATTCCCTGCTTCTCTTAGCGTTTTGCCATCGATATTAATCAATTCTCCATCTGTGCATTCATGGGCTGCTTCCATCCAGTTAATGAAGCTTTTTTGTAGTTCTTCTGGCTTCAGTCTCGCAAATAATCTCTCGAATGTATCTACTGATGGTATTCCATTTGCTAATTCCAAAAATGTCTTCAACCATTCTTGTTTCTCTTTGCCATATTCGGCGATCGCGACGAAATCATCGGCTCCACTAATCACGGCACAAATCGTAATTATCAATATGTCGAGCAGTTTATGCAGGATACTGTGCGATGCTCTGGGATCTCGTATATTCCCAAAGTGTGTTTCGATTAATCTTACAGGACTGACTGTTGCTAGCATTTTGGACTTCCCATTCTAAATATGCTCAATTCTCCCGTTTTGTTTTTGCCATTTCTTCTTTGTTAAGAAATGTCTACTGTTTTGTTAAGAAACGTGTGCGGTTGCCCTAATTTTGGCGGATATCCAGAGGCAGTTTTTTCAGAGACTATCAGACAAGATCCGAGTCAATATATTAAAAGCGACATTATCGATAAAGTCTTATTACGCGATCTTCCAAGTCTTTACGGCATCAGTGATATCCAAGAATTGAACAGGCTTTTTACAACATTGGCTTACAACTCTGGTAATGAGGTTAGTTTAGATGCGTTGTCTAAATCTTCTGGCGTAGCAAAGAATACGATTAAGCGTTATATCGAGTACCTTGAGGCTGCATTTTTAATTAGACGGGTTGAGCGAATCGATCAAAATGCGAAGAGATTTAAGAGAGTAATGTGTTTCAAGGTTTATTTAACCAATGCATCAATGAGAGCCGCTCTCTTTGGTCAACTTAGCGCAGATTCGGAAGCAATGGGATCAATTACCGAAACTGCTATCTTTAGTCAGTGGCAACATAGCAAAATTGTGGAGCTTTACTATGCGCGATGGAATTCGGGAGAAGTTGATATAGTCCATTTAGACAAGGTTAACCAACTACCCTCTTGGATCGTGGAAGTGAAGTGGAGCGATCGCCCTTATAGGTCGCATTCTGAACTTGATAATTGCGTGGAGTTTATAGAGAAAAATCCAAAAACGTCCCAGCCAATTTTAGTAACTAGTCGAACTATTACAGATAACAATGTTGAATATAAGGGAATACAGTTTGAATTTAGACCAGCTAGTCTTCATGCTTATACGCTGGGAGCTAACTTATTGCGTAGCATTTAAATGTTTTAGTTACCGATCGCCGTGACAAAAGCGATCGCCCAAAATCTAATTCTGACAAATTGCGATCGCCAAATCACCCACACAAATAAAAACGATCATCCGTAAATTCAATTTTAATATCGATTAAACTTGGATACGCACACGCTCCTGAATACGTTGTTTGATTTGAGTGTATAACTGAGCTTCCTGATTTTCTTTATCAGTCACTGTAATAACTAATGCATAATTTTCCTGTTCTAAAGACAAAGATACTCCCCAGTCACGATCTTGTCTAGTAACCACAACAAACCATTTTTCGTTTGGATTCAATTGTTTAAGCATCCAAATAGAAGACTGAACAGTTCCTTTATCTCTGATTTTAGTACTTATTATGCGGCGCTTACCATCAACATCATCACTGCGCGAATCAGTTTCATTTTGAGTCTCATGATTAAATGATCGCTGAATTTCATCTAGCGAGTTCCCTTTTACCAAACGATAGTTGATTTTGGTTGCAGTGTAATCCATCCGTGTAGTACGTACAACAGGCGAATAAGCTAAGGTTACACGAATTTCACGAATTGCCCTGTTACTTCGCAAGAATTTTTCAGGCAAAGGCAGTTCATAGAATTGATAAGCATCGTTTTCAATACTGTCTTCTGCTATAAGAACTACAGAATTTTCACTAGAACGGAATAGAATATCTTCATCAACACTGCCATATCCAGCAATTTCGCGTACCAGTTCACGATTTTTTGTTTCTGTGGCATTCCCATACTGTTTTTTTGCTTCCTCGGAAAAAATATTGATGCATTCATGGGGTAGTTTGGCATGATTTACTAACAACGCTCGTAATAAATTAGCTGATGCTTCAGGATACTCATTGAGTAACCGTCCAGCCAAATGTGTGACGTATGGCGCAGCAAAACTAGTGCCAGAAATTTCTTTTAGTAGAGTATTGCCAACGAAGTCATGATTCATTGTTAATACTCCTAGTCCTCGGATATCAGGTCGCCATTGTCTTCCTTCTGGAATGATGGGAGAAGCGAGATTACCACCATATGCCATTAATTCTGGTTTTAATGCACCCTTTACTGAAGGTCCATGCCGAGTAAATGGTGACGGTTGATTCTCAGAAGCTGGTGATAGCTCATTTATCTCATCTGGACGACGCTGTGAATTCACAGTAGCATTGTGCCGAGCAAGACTGCCAACAGTTAGCGCATTTAGCGCTGGTGCAGGGTCAATAATTACACTGGCATTATCTATCAGATAGCGAGGATATTCATCTCGCCAACTTTGCTCAGGAATTGGAGGCTCTTCCGATCCATTAAAATTACCTGCTGAAACGACAAATAAGACATTGTGTTTCCTTGCTAATGTATCAAGCACATAGGCAATACCGCGCACATGACGACCATCGTAGGGTGCATTTCTATTACCAATTGAAAGATTGAAGATCCTACAGCCATGCTCTTCAGCAAAATAATTTACAGCCTCAATAATCGTCTTTTCGATTGTTTTTTCATCAAAACAGGCTTCTCCTGAATGAGGATCTCGGTAAAGAATCTTACCGTTAAACAGCCAAAACTGTGGTTCCCAAAAATTGTTGGCAGTACATCCTTCAACATCTCCATACAAAGCAATACCAGCAACCGCAGTACCATGACCAGCATCGTCATCTATATCCTGCCCTTGCACATAGCTTTCACTTTCAGCAACAGCAGTTTTCAAGAGAGGGTGATTGGAGTTGATGCCACTATCGAGAATACATACGCGAGCCGCATCTGCTGATGGCATCGGTAGATTTTGAGGAATTTGAGCAATGTCCACGTTTAGCTGATGGTAACTAATCCCTGTTTGAGGCAATAAATCTACTAAACGAATGTCTCGGTGATTAAGAATCAGTTGTGCCTGCGATTGGTTAACCTCAATCCGATACATTAACAAGCTATCTTGATTAATTCTATCGATACGCCGAATTTGATTGTCAGTAAGCCATCTTTCAAAGTTTGTATAAAGTTGGATTCGTTTTGGATGGTTAGATGTACAAACTGGCCACAACTCAATATCTAGCTTAAAAGTTTCTGTTATTGGCAAGCCTTTATGTTGAATAGCCCAACTTTTTCGGTCTTCAATTGTCCAATTGTCAATGCCTTCTAGAGATTCCAGAGCTTGTTTATAAGTAATATCTGCATCATTCGATCCTAATCTTTGAAGATGATCAATAAATGTATCTAGACCATCTTTGCTTGAACATACAATGCAGATTTGCTTATCTTCATGGCTGACAAACTCAACACCATGGTGTTCCAAGTTGTTGAAGCTCAAGCTTCCTGAATAATTAATCTTTAAGATATGGTTGTCTTTATCAGAAAAACTTTGATCTCCTGATTGTTTAATAGCTTCTAATAAATCGTTAGATAGCTTTTGGGCATGTGCTTTTAAGTTCTCTGGTTTAGAAATAGGTATAGGTCTTTTAGGGCGACGACGATCATTATCTAGATTCTCTCTCTCAATAGACAAGTGCTTATAATTTTCGGGCATTGATAATCTCTATTTTTAATTTTTCAGCTTTTCTCTTTCCAAGGATGTTTTTATATCTTTAATAGATAAAAATTCTTGATTCTTTAAAATCATGCGTTTAATTGCACGACGAATAACTCGCTCTACATCAGCACCACTTAAATCAATAAAACTATTTAAGAGTTTTTCATCATCAAGTTCAAACTGGCGGCGAATACCACGCAATTTCAGCTTTAGTATTTCGACTAGCTGAATTTCATTTGGTAGAGGAAACTCGATAGTTTCATCAAATCGCCTCCAAATTGCAGAATCTAATATTTGCTCATGATTAGTTGCCGCCAGAATAAGGCTCTGCCCTCTGTAAGCATCCATCATTTGTAAAACAGCATTCACCACTCGTCGTAGTTCGCCATGCTCACCACTATCACTCCGCTCTTTACCAATCGCATCAAACTCATCAAAAAGTACAACCAGTGGAGTTTTGGCTATGAAATCAAATACTTTACGCAGATTTGCAGCCGTTTCTCCTAAGTATGATGATACCAGCGCATCTAATCGAACAATGGCTAAGGGATAATCCATTTCAAAAGCGATTACTTCTGCTGCCAAAGTTTTACCGCAACCTGGAGGTCCATAAAAAATAACCCTGCTAGATGCTTGCATTCCATAACTACGAAGCACATCCTGTCGTCGATGTTCTTCCAATAGTTCTTCAATGGCAATAAAGCTTTGATTTGGTAAAATAATCTCGTCTAATGATCTTTGGGGCTGTTTAATATCTAGTAGAGGTAATCCACGTTCTTTATCTACTGGTAAGTCTTGGATTAGTTTTTTTGAACTTACAGTAGGGGCTGATTGCTCACCATACAAAATTTGCTCAAGATCGTTTGCTAATAGATGATGTTGCTTTTGGCGCTCTTCAGTAATAATCGCTTCTGATGCAAGACGAAAGGCAGCAGAGTCGCCCGAAGCGCCTGCTCTTATAAGCTGCCTTAATATCTTGCCGTTTGCCATGTCTGGTTACTTTTTGTATAATTCCTTCTAGATGACACAATATGATTCAGATAATATAGTAAAAAATAACCCTGAGTATAAGCAATATTATCTCAGAAAATAAATAGTTGTTAACTCTTTTTTACTTAATTTATATTGCCACTCCTGACTCTATACTACTTTCGCTCTTAAGTTTCAGCCTACCTAGTCGCAAACCCAATTTTCTAGGGCAACCGCACACGTTTCTTAACAAAGTAATACATATTTCTTAATAATCACTCAAAACTAGACAGTGACTATATTTAAAGCCTCAAGGACAGCCTTAAGATAGTTGTTATTCCATCCAGCCTTGAGTCGTTTGGTCTTGACACCAACCTTACTTTTTTTGTCTCTTGACAATAAATTTAACCCGATATGACGAATAACGGCTAGGTTTTCCGCAGTGTAGCCTCGACAAGCTTGAGAAGCATCCTCATCAAACCCAACATCAAGAATCCAATGCAGTTGATTCTCAATACTCCAGTGACTTCTGACAGATTTGGAAAACCTGTGGACATCAGTCTCAAAACTGAGCAGATAGTATCGCTGTTCAGTAGAAATAGTTCCATTTATAATGCGCTCTGATTCAACCATACCAATACTTTTTAAATCTTGCCATTTTTCCGCGCCGATTAAGTATTCAGTATTACCCATTGTCCAATAGCACCGAGTTTCAATGCGTCCATGTCCTTTTTTAACTGTTTCAACTGTTTCATGGAACTGATGTTCGATTTTTGAAAAAACTTGAACAACTACAAAGGAATACTCATCGGCAATATGGGATACACCGCCGCCGAAGCCACTGCTGCCATTGAGTTGGGACAGATTGATACCGTTGCCCTTGGGTCTAGTTTCTTGGCGAATCCCGATCTACCAGAGCAGATTAAACTCGTTGCTGACCTTATTGAATCACGATTTGTATCGTAATCAATCAACTTATACAAGTTATACCAGAGATGCAATAGTTTCCTGTCACGATTAGATTAAGCGTCTTGATCCTAATCTGGATTTGAATCGAGCCATGAAGAAGTATGACCTGGAAGTAAAACTGTTGCGTTCTCACTGAGCAAGTATTTGATTGCCCCGGCTATCGTCCTCCAAGTAAAAATCGATCATGAAGGAGAATATTTCTATGTTAATTACAGCCAAGACCTTAGAAGGGTGCAAACTGACAAACCCCGATGATGAGATCGGGACGGTTAAAGAATTCTACTTTGATGACCGTTACTGGACTATTCGCTATTTGGTCGCTGACACTGGAAACTGGCTGACGGGTCGGCAGGTACTGATCTCTCCCTATGCACTGTCCACTGTCGTCAAAGAACAGCACCACATCAACATCAATTTGACCAGACAGCAGATTGAGAGCAGTCCTTCCTTGAGCAGTGACAAGCCAGTCTCTAAACAATTCGAGCTGGACTACAACGGGTATTATGGATGGCCGATGTATTGGAATGGGCCATATTCGTGGGGAGCGAATCCCTATCCCTATCCCTCCGCCTATCTAGTGCCTGACCGTGAAAAATGGAACGAAACCACCCCAGCAGAGCAAGAGTGGGATCCTCATTTGCGGAGTACCCGTGAGGTAACTGGCTATCACATCCAAGCCGTAGACGGTGAAATTGGTCACATTGAGGATTTCATCATTGATGAGGAGACATGGGCGATTCGGTATCTCATCATCGATACACGTAATTGGTGGTCTGGGAACAAGATCATGCTGTCCCCGCAATGGATCGATCGCGTGAGTTGGGGCGAGTCAAAAGTCTTCGTCAATCTTCCCCGCGAAACCATCAAGCAAGCACCAGCATATACAAAGGACTCGCTGCTATCAAGAGATTACGAGACCAGTCTGCATCAGCATTACAATCGCCCAGGCTACTGGGACAATAAATCAACTGCTAAGGAGTATGAGCATATCCATTGAAGCGGACGAATCATTAACCAAAAACAAAGAAGTCCCGAATGCCCATTCAATTGAAGAAAGAAAATGGCGGCAAGATTCCCGTCGTTCATACCAGCGGGACCCTGACCTAGGAGAATTATGAAAATTTTGTGTCTGATACAAGCTTGAGCAAAAAAAATACTGAGAGGTACATCATGAACTTATTCACTATTGATGAATTAACTACTTTAACCACAGTGTCAAACTCGACCTGTA
>ENA-ORBV01000757-ORBV01000757.1-microbial-mat-metagenome-genome-assembly--contig:-NODE-757-length-73737-cov-12.618165_pt1 | contig 73737 bp, 58 predicted proteins | sample MGYA00237777_ERZ505514 | MGnify/ENA primary metagenome ERZ505514 (study PRJEB26160, sample SAMN06269048) | microbial mat metagenome | isolation source: Oligotrophic lake microbial mat | place...
CCTTGAAGGGGGTGGAGGGTTTCGCCTTGGTTTTTGGCGGGATATTTTGCACCGGCGAGATCGACGCAGGTGGCCATGATGTCGATGAGGTGGGTCGGCTGCGGCTCGAGGGTGTTGTGGCGGGGCGAGGTGATGGACCTAGGCCAATGGGCGATGAGGGGGGTGGCGATGCCGCCTTCGTGGACGTAGTGTTTGTATTCGCGGTAGGGGGTATTGGAGACGTTGGCCCAGGCTTCGCCGTAGGCGATGTAGGTGTCGGCGGCGCCGGGGAGGACGCCGTAGCCTAGGCGGACGGGGTAGCCGTCGCGGGTTTGCTTGGGGATCATTTGGGTTTGGAGGTAGGCGAGCGGCAGGGGCGCAAGCGTGGGCTTGGGGATGCGGGGGGTGGGGGTGTCGGTTGGTTTGCCGCCGCGGCCGAAGGTTTCGGCGCAGCCGCCGTTGTCTTGGAGGAAGAGGATGAGGGTGTTGTCGTATTGGCCGTTGCGTTTGAGCTGAGCGACGATGCGGCCGATGCCTTGGTCCATGTTGTCCACCATCGCGGCATAAACTTCCATGCAGCGGATTTCAAATTCACGGTTGCGTACTTTGTCCCACTCGCCGCCTTTTTGAGCGGTCATCTCCCAGCGCGGATCGAGCAGGCCAAGCTCTTTCATCTTCTTCATACGTGCGGCGCGGATGGCATCGTAGCCTGCGTCGTAGCGGCCTTTGTATTTGGCGATGTCAGCTTCCTTGGCGTGCATGGGCCAGTGGGCAGCGGTGTACGCCATGTACATGAAGAAAGGTTTTTCGCTGTGATCGCGTGCATGATCAGCGAGATAGGCCGTGGCGTTATCACTGATCGCATCGGTGTAGTAATACTCTTTGGGTTGATACTGCGGGTCGGCGTGCGGGGAGATGAGTGTGTTGTCGCGTGTGAGGGAGTTGGGATCGAAGAAGCTGCCTGCGCCGTGGATGGTGCCATAGAAGCGGTCGAAGCCGCGCTGGAGGGGCCAGTTGTGTTTTGCGGTTTCATCTTTGGGATTGACGTGCGGGGTGACGTGCCATTTGCCGGCCATGTAGGTGCGGTAGCCTGCGGTTTTCATGACCTGTGCGATGGTGAGGCAATGTGTATTAAGATCGCCGCGGTAGCCTTCGAGTTTGCGATCTTCCATCATGTGGCCGATGCCTGCTTGATGGGGGTAGAGGCCGGTGAGGAGGGAAGCGCGGGTAGGGCAGCAGCGCGAGGTGTTGTAGAACTGGGTGAAGCGGACGCCGGTGGAGGCGAGGGCATCGAGGTTGGGCGTTTCGATTTCGCTGCCGTAGCAGCCCAGGTCGGAGTAGCCCATGTCATCGCCCATGATGAGGATGATGTTGGGGGGCGTGGCGTGGGCGGGGGCGTTGCAGAGTAGAACGATCAGGAGGAGCAAAGCGCGGTGATGCATCGTGTGAACCTTGGTGTCGGAGATGAGTGGTGATGTGCTTTTGATTGTAATGGATGATGATGACGCGTCACATTAAATCAATATCAAAGCCCACGCACTCCCGTGCGTGGGTTGTTTCTATTTTAGGTTGCGGTCATCAATGAATAGACGATGCCGCCCTCGGTGATGTGATGTCGGATGTAGCGCACGACGGCGAGTTGATGCTGGCGACTTGCGATGGGGACGATCTTGCCGCGTTTGGCGAAGAGGCCGCCGGTACATGAGAGGAGGCCTGCGGCTTTGACGTGGCGCGAGGCCCAGCTTTTTGTTTTGCCGATGAGGTAGCGCGGGTGCGGGTCCAGGCCATCTTTGCGGTGGTGGGCGGGGGATAGGCCACCTATGGAAGTGGGAGGCGACCCACCCATCGGAGTGGGTGGGCTTTTGGCAGATGACGATTGCTTATCCTTTTCTGATTCAGGTTCATCGTCATCTGTGTAGTAACCGGGCATTGTCTCGATCTGATCTTTGAATTTATCCCATGGGTAGTGCGTATTCATGATGTCTTGCGAAAGCCCACCCACTCCTGTGGGTGGGTCCATTGGATCAACAGTTTCACAGGGCGAAAAACGCGCTAAAACATGAAAGTGTGTTGCGGTCACACAGAGGTCCACAAACTCTACTTCATAATAATGCAGCGCTTCCGCGATACGCTTGCAAGCTTGGGCGCGGGCACTCTCTGGCAACCAGACCGGTGGGCGATTCATGTTCTTCTTCGAGCGCGCCAGCCACTCGTCGTACTTTCCCTTGGGCGGTGGTGCTTTGTAATCGCCTTCGATGTGCTGGCGGTGATGTCGAGTGCGAAAGCCTCGGCCATCGCCGGGGAGCCACTGGCCGAAGGTGGAGGACATGCAGTGGTACCAGTTGTGCCAGGGGCGGGGCATGAAGGTAGGGTAATGTTTGGTGTTGAGGATTGCAATAGTAAATGTTGGGAAATTTCAAAAAAGAAAAACCCACCCTCGGGAGAGGGTGGGCTTTGGTTTCATACATTTACATTTCAAGCCTGGATCAATAATCCATGCCGTCCATGTCAGGGGCGCCGCCACCCTTTTTCTTTTCCTTGATTTCGGTGACCACGGCATCGGTGGTCAGCAGCAGGCCAGCGATCGAGGCGGCGTTCTGGAGGGCGACGCGTTCGACCTTGGTGGGGACGATGACGCCCATCTTGATGAGGTCGCCGTATTCGCCGGTGAGGGCGTTGTAGCCGTAGCTGGCTTCGTTTTTGTTTTCGACGTTGGTCGCAACGACTGAGCCATCAAGGCCGCAGTTGGCAGCGATCTGAACGATCGGTGCACGCAGAGCGCGGAAGATGATGTCCACACCCAAGCGCTCATCGCCGCTCAGATCTTTCTTGAGCTTCTCAAGCACGCGACGTGCACGGACGACTGCAGAGCCGCCACCGGGGAGAATTCCCTCTTCCACCGCAGCGCGGCAGGCATGCATCGCATCTTCCACACGAGCCTTCTTCTCTTTCATTTCCGACTCGGTCGCAGCGCCGACCTGAATCTGCGCGACGCCGCCCGAGAGCTTGGCCAGACGTTCCTGGAGCTTTTCGGTGTCGTAATCGCTGGTGGTGCGTTCCATCTCGGACTTGATGGCTTCGATGCGACCCTTGATTTCCTTGGTCGAACCGCCGCCTTCGATGATGGTCGTGGCATCTTTGGTGATGACGATTTTCTTGGCGGTGCCCAGCTCAGCGAGCGTGAGTTTTTCGAGGTCGATGCCCAGTTCTTCCATGACAGCGCGGCCGCCGGTGAGGGTGGCGATGTCTTCCATCATGGCCTTGCGGCGATCGCCGAAGCCCGGAGCCTTGACGGCTGCGATTTTCAGAACGCCACGCAGACGGTTGATGACCAGAGCAGCAAGCGCTTCGCCTTCGACATCTTCGCAGATGATGAGCAGGGCCTTGCCGGATTCAGCAACTTGGTTGAGCAGGGTGATGATGTCCTTGACGGAGGAAAGTTTTTTCTCGTAAACGAAGACGTAAGCATCTTCGAGGACGACTTCCATCTTGCCAGCATCGGTGACAAAGTGCGGGCTGAGGTAGCCCTTGTCGAACTGCATGCCTTCGACGAGTTCAACGCGGGTGTCGAGGCTCTTGCCTTCTTCGACGGTGATGACGCCGTCCTTGCCGACTTTTTCCATGGCCTCGGCGATGATCTTGCCGATTTCAGGATCGTTGTTGGCGGCGCAGGTGCCGACCTGGGCGATTTCTTTATTGGAGTCAACCTTCTTGCTGACCTTCTGAAGTTCAGCGACGACAGCTTCGACCGCTTTGTCGATGCCGCGTTTGATCTGGTTGCTGTTCGCACCGCTGGTCACGTTCTTGAGACCTTCGGTGAAGATGGCCTCGGCATAGACGGTGGCGGTGGTGGTGCCGTCGCCTGCGTCCTTGGAGGCTTTGCCGGCGACTTCCTTGACCATGGCGGCGCCGATGTTTTCGATGGGATCTTCGATTTCAATTTCGTTGGCGACGGTGACGCCGTCCTTAGTGACGGTGGGTGAGCCAAACGATTTTTCGAGGATGACGACACGGCCGCTGGGGCCGAGGGTGACCTTGACGGCCTTGGCGAGTTTCGCCACGCCGCGGCGAATGGCTTCGCGCGCTTCCTGGTCGAACTTGATGGTTTTCGCTGCCATATGAGTGAGTCCTTTTAATTTGTGAATGATTGGAAAAGCTGTGGGTTCGCGTCGAGCGTTGCTCGACGGCTAAACGAATAATGAATTACTCAATGACAGCGAGAATGTCATCTTCGGTGACGATAAGAAGTGTTTCGTCATCGATCTTGATTTCGGTGCCGCCCCATTTGCCCAGGAGGATCTTGTCGCCCTTCTTGACTTGGAAGGGAGCGCGTTCGCCCGAGTCGAGCACCTTGCCGTCGCCGACGGCGATGACGGTTGCTTCCTGGGGTTTCTCTTTGGCGGTTTCGGGAAGGAACAGACCGGACTTGGTCTTGCTCTCAGCTTCGACGCGCTTGACGAGAAGCTTGTCGCCTAGGGGACGAATCTTGGTGGCTGACTTCTTGGGGGCGGATGCGGTGGCTGTTGCCATATCGAGGACTCCTTGGATGTTGCCGGTGACGGCGGGTTGAGGTTGAGGATGACCCCCCTCGGGAGAGGGTGGGCTTGGGTTAAAAAGCTTGTTTATAGTTCAGGCCATTGGCCACGATAAAGGCGATCGAGCATTCTGCGAAACACCGTGAGCAATTGCTCAAGCCCGGGATTTTCAATCACTGTGAACGCACCCAGCCGCAAAGCATCCTGGAGCAGACGATTCACATCACGCGCTGTGATCGTGCGACTTCGCACAATCACCACCGGCGGATGCGTGGGCATGCGACGAAAAAGTTCGAGCAGCCAAAGGCCGCCGGGCACCTGCGATGCGCTGCCATCGGAAGATTCCTCATCGCCCTCTTCACTGCGATCCTTCTCCGGCTCAGTGGGCCGGGCGATGCGAGGCGTCGCCAGATCGATCACCGCCGCGTGAATCGGCACCTGCTTGGCGAGTTCGACCGCCTCTTCGCCGCAGCTCACTTTGTAAGACGCGACGCCCATCGGTTCCATGAGGCGGGGAAGCTGGCGGGACCAGTGGTCGGGGCCGTGCCAGCGATCTTCGGTGAGGAGCATATTGAACCGCGCCCGGCCGGTGGAGCCTTGGGTGAGCGGATCAGGATGGTGCCTCAGGTTTCGCATGGGTGGAGAATCTCCACCTGTCATGAGGCAAACCGGGTGCCGGGCTGACGATGTGTGCCAAGGGGTGTCATCAGGCGTAAAGCATGCAAAAATATCATGTTAACGAAAATCGATTGGCCGCGATGGAAGGCGATGGATTGGCCCAGTCTGCCATGAAATGGACGATACATACCTTGGCGGTGTCGAATTGGCAGGCGAAAGGCGCGCCACAAAAACGTGAACCTCGCGCATTGCGTCCGTTAGCACCGGGCTTAGCCCGGTGCTAACGGACAGAATTAACAGACGGAATCCGCATCATCAAAACTGATCGCCGGCAGTTCGCGCAACGTTTCAATCACAATGTCAAGCATGCGCTCAAGGGAAGTCTGCGACATCGCCGGGATCGGCATCAGCACCAGCGTGTTCCCCAGCGGCCGAATGATCAGCCCCTTGGGTCGCATCAACCGGCAGACCGCGTGGCCAAGCGACAGGTCCGCAGGCGGCGCGGGACACCGCGCAGGATCGAGTTCGATGCCGACCATGATGCCCCGCTGGCGAATATCGATCACGTGCGGAAAGTCATTCGCATCGCGCAGCACATCAAGACGACTGGCGATCACCTTCGCATTCGCCTGAATGTGTTCGATGAGATTCGTGGATTCAAAGAGATCGAGTGACGCCAAGGCCGCGGCACAGGCGAGCGGGTTGCCGGTGTAGGTGTGGCCATGGAAAAAAGTTTTGTTCTCGTCCGGCTCACCACAGAACGCTTCTTCAATCTCATCGGTGCAAAGCGTCGCAGCCAGCGGCAGATACCCTCCGGTGATACCTTTGGCGATGCACAGAATGTCCGGGTGTACCTCTTCGTGTTCACATGCAAACATACGCCCCGTGCGCCCAAAGCCCACCGCGACTTCATCGGCAATGAAAAGCGTCTTGTGCTTCTTCGCCAGGGCAGCGATCCCGCGCAGAAAACCAGGTGGCTGACAGATCATGCCCGCTGCGCCTTGCACGATCGGCTCGATCACGACAGCGGCGATGGTGTCTGCGTGTTGGGTGAGAAGCTTGTCGAGTTGATCAAGGCAGCGGTCGCGCTCGGTGGTGTTGAAGTGTTCGTTTTCACTGGGCCACTCGCGCACAGGAGTGCGTGGGCTTTGACTGTTTGCGTTGAAAGTGGATGGCACTGGTGCGAACAGTGTCGGAAACACCATCGAGAAAAACGGCTTGTGAAAATATTCGCTGTAACCCACAGACATGGATGCGGTGGTGTCGCCGTGATACGCACCTTCAAAGCCGATGAATTTCGTGCGCTGCTTTTGCCCGCTGTGATACCAGTAACCCACCGCCATCTTGAAGGCGACTTCGAGAGCAGTCGCGCCCGCATCGGAATAAAAAACGCGGGAAAGGCGGGGAGAGTTAGAAGGGCCTAGGGAGGAGGGCCTAGGGCCTAGGGGCGGCGAAGAGGAGGAAGCCGAAGGCGCAGTTTGATCTTCTTCCCTAGGCCCTAGGCCCTTTATCCCTGGGCCCTTCTCCCCCGTCATCGCACACAATCTTGCCGCCAGCTCAATGCTCGGCACCGATGCGAGCCCCAGCATCGTGCTGTGTGCGATGCGGTCGAGCTGATCGCGGATGGCTTGATCAATCTGCGGGACGCGGTGGCCATGCACATTGCACCAGAGCGAGCTGGTCCCATCGATGTAGCGCCGGCCTTGCGTGTCGATGAGGTATTCACCCTCGCCGCGCTCGATGATGAGCGGATCGCGCTGTCGCCACTGGCGCATGGGCGTGAAAGGGTGCCACACATGCGCGTGATCGAGGGCAGCAAGAGATGAAGTGCGATCGTCGTGTGCATCAGCCATGGCGCGATTTAGCATAACTTAATTAGCCGTTCGCCTTGGCGAACGAAGTGCCGCGTGCACAAGGTAAATCTCGTTTTTACCACGAGGCACGAAGACACGAAGACACGAAGAATGAGAAGGAAGACAAGGAAGATTCGCATGCCTTCATGAATTCAAACCTTCATGAATTCAAACTTCGTGTCTTCGTGGTTAATCCGATTCAGCATCGACTTCGCCACATTGACTTCTCAAGAATCACTAGGCGAAGGACACGTGCAGAACAGATTGCGATCGCCCCACGGATTATCGATGCGGCCGACATAAGGCCAGAACTTGTGCTCGCGCACCCAAGGCGCGGGAAATGCAGCCTGCTCGCGGGAATACTTGTGATTCCATCCATCGCTGGCAATGGCCGTCGCGGTGTGCGGAGCATTCTTGAGGACGTTGTCCGTGCGATCGGCTTTGCCTTCTTCAATCGCTCCAATCTCCGCGCGAATCGCAATCAGCGCATCGCAGAAGCGATCAAGCTCCGCCATTGATTCGCTTTCCGTCGGCTCAATCATCAGCGTGCCCGGCACCGGGAACGACATCGTCGGCGCATGAAATCCATAATCCATGAGGCGCTTGGCGATGTCTTCCACCTTGATACCACTGGTCGCTTCGAACTGACGACAGTCGATGATGAACTCATGCGCACAAAGGCCCGCGTTACCCTTAAAGAGCACCGGATAATATTCGCCTACGCGCTTGGCCATGTAATTGGCATTAAGGATGGCGACCTGCGTTGCTTCCTTGAGGCCCTGCGCGCCCATGAGCGCGATATAGACCCAGGAGATCGGCAAGATGGAGGCGCTGCCGTAGGGCGCTGCGGAGACCGGGCCGACGACGCTCGGGTTCCGGGTATCGGGTATCGGGTTTCGGCTAGAAGCATCGGAGTTGTCAGTGTCTTTTCCGACACCCGACACCCGACACCCGACACCCGCGACGGGATTCCCCGGCAAGAACGGCACCAGATGTTTCGCCACCCCAATGGGGCCCATACCGGGACCGCCGCCGCCGTGTGGGATGCAGAAAGTTTTGTGGAGGTTGAGGTGACAGACATCAGCGCCGATGAAGCCGGGGCTGGTTAGGCCGACTTGTGCGTTCATGTTCGCGCCATCCATATAGACCTGTCCGCCGTGGTCGTGAATGGTTTTACAAATGGTGCGCACTTCAGTTTCGAATACGCCATGCGTCGAAGGATACGTGAGCATCAGGCAGGCCAGGTCATTGGCGTGCTGCTTGGCTTTGAGGAGCAGGTCCGCGACATCGACGTTGCCTTGCGCATCGCAGGCGACGGTGACGACATTGAAGCCCGCGATGACTGCGGAGGCCGGGTTGGTGCCATGCGCGCTGACAGGGATAAGGCAGATGTTGCGATGATGTTCACCGCGCGATTCGTGGTAAGCGCGAATGGCGAGCAGGCCGGCGTATTCACCTTGCGAGCCAGCATTGGGTTGCAAGGAAACCGCTGCAAAACCAGTGATTTCCGCAAGCCACGATTCAAGCAGATCGCCCATCGCCTTGTAGCCTTGCATCTGGTCAGCAGGAGCAAACGGATGAATGCGCCCAAACTCAGGCCAGGTGACAGGGAACATTTCGCTGGTGCCGTTGAGCTTCATCGTGCACGAGCCCAGCGAGATCATCGAAGTCGTCAGCGAGAGATCGCGCGACTCGAGCTTGCGCATGTAGCGAAGGAGTTCGGTTTCGCTGTGATGCGAATTGAAGACGGGGTGGGTGAGGAAGGGGGAGGTGCGAAGTTCAAAGTTCAAAGTTTCGCAAGTGACCCCGTGGAGAATAGCGGCTTCCTCCGCGACTGTGAAGGTCGCTTCGGTGATCGACCAAAGAGCGCGGACGTCCGCCATCGTCGTGGTTTCATCAAGGCTGATGCTCAGGCGGTTGTCGCCATGATCGCGCAGATTAAATCCGAGTTTGCGGGCTGCATCGAGTGATGTGGTGACGCACTCGCGCGTGGCCATCTCGAAGGTAATCGTGTCGAACACAGATGAGCTATCGACTTTCACCGGCGCTTTGCTCTTCTTGAAAATGCGATTGAATCCCTCAGCAAGAACCGCAGTGAAAAGCTGAACGCGCTTGGCAATCCGCTTCAATCCCTCTGGCCCGTGATACACCGCATACATCGCTGCGATGTTGGCGAGCAGTGCCTGCGCGGTACAGATGTTGCTCGTTGCCTTTTCGCGTTTGATGTGCTGTTCGCGGGTCTGGATGGCGAGGCGGTAGGCGAGGTTGCCGTGGACATCTTTGGAGACGCCGATGAGCCGGCCGGGCATCTTGCGGACGAGTGCGTTCGTGGTGGCCATGAAGGCGGCATGCGGCCCACCAGCGCCCATCGGTACACCGAATCGCTGCGCTGAACCCACCGCAATATCCGCACCGAATTCGCCGGGCGGCTTAATCAGCGTCAGTGCGAGTAGATCCGTCGCTACGACGAAAAACGCCTTGTTTTCGTGGAGGTTTTCTGCGAGCTTCGCAAGTATTTCAGGCGACTGAATCGCGCCATAGGTGTTGGGATACTGCACGAGCACCCCGCAAAGTGATTCCACCGAAGGCCCCGTTTGCGCCTCCGCCTCGCCTTCACCAATCAGCGAAAGAACATCACCCACATGCAGCGATAGCCCCATCGATTCCGCGCGCGTGCGCACCACATTAATTGTCTGTGGATGACAGGCTGCATCGATGAAGAAATCCTTGCGATCACTGCGCGATGCGTGACACATCGCCATCGCTTCCGCTGCCGCGGTGCCTTCATCGAGGAGCGAGGCGTTGGCGACTTGCATCGCCGTCAAGTCGGTGACCATCGTTTGAAAGTTGAGCAGCGATTCGAGTCGGCCTTGCGAGATCTCAGCTTGGTAGGGCGTGTACTGCGTGTACCAGCCGGGGTTCTCCAGAATGTTTCGCTGAATCACCGGCGGCGTGATGCAATCGTAATAACCCATGCCGATGCAAGAGCGCATCACCTTGTTGCCGCTCGCGATTTTCTTCAGTTCCGCCAGCAGTTCAAACTCACCGCGTGGCTGCCCGCCGCCTTGCAGATTCAGCGCGCGATTGAGGCGAATCGACGCAGGCACCACGGCATCGCCCAGCGCATCAAGCGAGTCGTATCCCAGCGATGAAAGCATCGCAGCGATCTCGCTTTCGCTTGGCCCGATGTGGCGGTGAACGAACGTGTCCGAGGGCGCGAGTGGATCGTGGGGCGCAAGTGGATCGTGATTCATACTCAGATTAGTCGAAGGGGTCGCAGATGAGGTTGAAGATGAAGCCTGCGTTGCAGCGCTTCCTTGCGTCAGCGTGGGCATGGTGAAAGCTCTTTACTCAAGGGGCGTGAAGGCGAGTACGGCAATCTTATCTCGCAGCGAAGTATCACGCCACGAGGTGAATGACGGACATTAAAAATGGCAAGCTCGGGTTCACGTGCTGCCGCACGTTCAAGGCACGAATCCGCCCGCCTTGAGGAACGATTCAATGTGATTCCAGTACACATTGCTATCGGGCGGCAGATCGTTGTGCCCACAATCGAAAGAAATAAGCTTGGCGTTTTTCGCTGCTGCCGCGAGGATGGCGCTGTCCTTATGAGGAATGATGTTGTCCTTGGTGCCATGGAAAAGCAGAATCGGGCAGTCGAGTTTGCGGATGACCGCGATGCTGTCGAACGGATCGCGCGTGATGAATCTTGGAATACCGAAAGCAGCAAAGCGGGCGGCGGCACTTTCGAAGCTCGATTCGAGAATCATCGCAGCGGGTGGATGAATGGCTGCCAGGGCAAAGACCGCGCCGCCGCCGAGGCTGCGGCCGTGGTAGATGAGTTGCTTGGGATCAACTTCGGGACGGGCGATAAGCCAGTCGTGAAACTGCTTGAAATCTTCGGTGATCGCAGCCTGCGATGGCGAGCCAGCACTGCGGCCGTAGCCACGGAATTCGCACAAGAGCACACTGATCCCCATGCGGCGATAAGGCTCCATATTGCTCGGCTGATCATCGATCAGCTCCGCGTTGCCATGTGCAAAAATAATCGCAGGCCCCGGCTGATCCTTGCTGCGACCTGGCGCGGGCATGAACCACGCTTCGACTTTTCCTTGCGGCGTGTCGATCCAGACCTGCTCAAGGTTCCGAACGATCTTCATCGCCTGCGGGTTCTGCACAGCGGTATCGCGAGGAAACAAAAACTTCCGCTGCAACACAAACGCCACCAGCCACCAGATAAATAGTAGAGCAATGATCCAGAACAAGATGCGTCCGATCAGTCGGCGAAGAAACGGCGAAGCAGGTTTCGCGGCAGATAACATGGTGAAATCATATCGTGAAGCGCTGTGCATGTATTACTATTTAGCTGTTCGCCTTGGCGAACGAAGTGCGCACAGTCGCGTCGAAACTTTCTTCTTCCGCGCAACCACGCTACGCTGAATCACTATGAGTGAAGGCAATCCTTATTATCCCGCGCCTGACCCCGATGATGCAGCCAGCGGTTCGCGCCGTCGTGATGATGGCAGCAAGAGCGAGCAGATTCAGCATCGATCGGTCAGTGCCCGCGTGCCCGAAGCAGTGGCGCGCGGCGTGTTTTCCACGGGCGCAATCATCATCACCGGGCAGACGGAGTTCGTGATCGATTTCGCTTTGCGCATGGGCCGTCCTTATCACGTGGTGGCACGCATCGTGATGCCTCATTCGGTGATGCCTCGTTTCATCGCGGCTCTTGAAGAGAACGTCAAGCGATATGAAGAAAAGTTTGGCCTGCCGCCGGTGATGCCCAAGCCGGAGAACCCGCGAAGGCCATCGATTCAGGAAATCTACGACGACCTGAAACTGTCGGATGATGTGCTATCAGGTGCGTATGCGAACAACGTGATGATCGGCCATTCACCTGCGGAGTTTTCCTTCGACTTCATCACGAATTTCTTTCCGACCTCGGCGGTCTCTCGCCGGGTGTTCATTTCAGCTCCGCAGGTGATCCCGCTGCTGGATTCGCTTCGCAATACATACAAGCAACTCCAGGCGAAACTGAATCCACCGCCGCCGCCGGTTGATGATGATGAATCTCAAGACGACACAATCAACCCCGTTTAGCGCCGCCCCGTTTAGCGCCGTCCCCGAAGGGGCGGGTTTTTGGGCCGCACCCAAAGTCAATATAATCACTACATGATTCTTGCCTATCACCTGACCATCAGTTGTTATGGCTTCTGGCTTCCCAACGACCCGCGCGGTTCGTGGTCGGACTTCGTCCGGCGATATGAACTTCTTGAATACGGCAATGCCACCACCACCGATGTGCGTCATTCCATTGCTCATACATCTCATGATCGCCGTCAACGCGAAGAGGCGAAAAAAGCCCTCATGTATCCGCCTGTTCGATTCACTTCCGATCAGGCTGTGTACGTGGTTCGTGGAGTCATGTTCCGTATCGAGCGTTCAGAAATTCCGGTCTATGCATGCGCGGTGATGCCCGATCATGTTCACTTGGTTCTGGGACGATTTCGATATTCAGTTGAGCAGATGGCGAACCTTCTCAAGGGCGCTGCGACGCAGCAACTGACGCGCGAAGGATTGCATCCGCATTTGGCGTATCGCAGTGCGGATGGTTCGATGCCATCGCCTTGGGTGAGTCGATTCTGGGCGGTTTATCTTGATTCGCCGGAGGATGTAAGACGGGCGATTCAATATGACGAGAACAATCCCATCAAGGCGGGAATGCGGCGGCAGCGATATACGTTTGTGAAGCCGTACACCGATTGATGATGTGGAGGGAGAAGCCCGCCCCTTCGGGGACGGCGCTAAACGGGGGAGCTTTGTTTATTGACAGCGCTGCGTCCATCGTAGCGCTGCGCGATGGGCATGCGTCTTCCAAATCCAAACGCCCGGCCGGTCACTTTCAAGCCCGGTGCTGCCTGTTTGCGTTTGTATTCGTTGAGATCAATCAGCCGCACCATACGAAGCACGATCGCTTCATCGATGCTCGTTTCCGTGATGATCTGCCGGGCTGATTGTTCGAGTTCGACATAGCGCTCCACGATTTCATCAAGCACTTCATACGGCGGCAGCGAATCCTGATCGGTCTGATTTTCGCGCAGCTCGGCACTGGGCACTTTGCTGATACTGCTTTCTGGTATCACCGCTACGCCTAGCTCTTTGAGCAGCGGCGAGCTCGGCGACGCATTGATCCAGCGCGACAGTTCCCAGACGGTGGTCTTGGGCACATCGCTGATGATCGCCAGACCGCCCGCCATGTCGCCGTAGAGCGTGCAGTAACCTACAGCCAGTTCGCTCTTGTTACCGGTGGTGATGAGCATGGAGCCGAACTTGTTGCTGATGGCCATGAGAATGACGCCGCGAATGCGGGCTTGCACATTCTCTTCTGCGACATCAGGTTTGCGGCCTGTGAAGATCGGAGCGAGCATCGATTCAAAAGCCTTATGCGCATCATCAATGGGCACGATGTCGAATTGAATTTGCAATCGCTTGGCGATGTCAGCGGCATCATCGATGGAGCCTTGCGAACTAAAGCGCGAAGGCATGGCGATGCCGCGCACGTTCTCTTTACCGAGAGCAGCCACGGCAATTGCGGCAGTCAGCGCCGAGTCGATGCCGCCGGAGAGGCCGAGCACGACGGACTTGAAACCACACTTGCGACAGTAGTCGCGCAGCCCGAGGACGAGCGCGTGGTAGATCGATTCAACGCCGATGGGATGCGGGGCGATGATGGCTTTATTTTCATTCTGCGAAGCGTTCCAATTCACACCGCCGCAGGTCGTAGGTCTGCCGCCATCAGCAAAACCAAGCTCAGGCAGATCGATGATGATCAGGTCTTCTTCAAACGCCTTGGCTTGTGCGATGAGATTGCCCTGGGCATCGAACGCGCACGAACAGCCATCGAAAACCAGTTCATCGTTGCCGCCCACTTGATTGCAATAGAGCAGCGGCAGGCCATGCTCTTTCGCGGCATGCGACATGATCTTCAGTCGCAAATCATGCTTGCCCGCAATGAAGGGCGACGCGGAACAGTTGATGAAAAGCTGTGCGCCCAGTGCAGCGAGTTCATCGATGGGGTTGTCGTGATAGAGCGGCCGGGCGAAAAGCTCATCATCATTCCACATGTCTTCGCAGACGCTGATGCCGAGTTTTACGTCTTGAAATTGTGTGAGATCAATGCGCGGGCCAGGCTCGAAATATCTTCGTTCATCGAAGACGTCGTAGGTAGGCAGCAGGCTCTTGATGTGGCGATGGGCGATGCGTCCGCCGTGACAGAACGCGGCGGCGTTGTAGAGCGATCGGCCTTGCGGAGAATCGGAGGGACATGGGTAGCCGATGATCGCGGCGATCTTCGTGCAGTGAACTGCGAGATCATTCACTGCTTCCACGCACTGCTCAATCATCGCGGGCTTGAGCAGCAAGTCCTTGGGCGGATAGCCGCAGATGGCGAGTTCGGGGAAGACGACGATGTCTGCTTCACGCGCGACAGCTTCATCGATACAGCGGCGAATGATGGCGCTGTTGCCTGCGATGTCGCCGATGGTGGGATTGATTTGAGCGAGGGCGATTTTCATGGGCTTTGCGGAATGGCCGCGAAAAGGCGCAAAAAGCGCAAAAATGAGAGAAGGCAGTTCAGTCAGTTGGAGTTACTGAATAACCTGAAGCCATTGATTTTTAAGGAAAGCAGGCAAAATGGAAACAAGGAAAAGAAGGCTATTGATCAGTATTTTCCTACCTTCCTACCTTCCTACCTTCCTGCTTTCATTATGAAAATTCTTTATTGGGGTGATTCAGATGTCCTCAGCTTTTATTTTGCGCCTTCTGCGCCTTTTTGCGGCCTATTTGCTCGTTGTCTTTTCCGACTTCGCGGCAACGAGCTGCGCCAATCGATCGCGCACGCGCTCGGCGTGGCCTTCGGGAATTACTTCAGGCCAGTGCCAGGCGATCACGCCATTAGGATCGATGAGGAATGTGGTGCGCAGGACGCGCTCGATTTTCTTGTCGCCGATCTTGGTTTCGACGAAGGCCCCGTAGGCTTTCATCGTGTCGTGTTTGGTGTCGCTCAGGAGTGTGAGTTTGAGATCGTATTTGTTGATGAACAGCGCGTGCATCACTGGCGGATCGGGGCTGATGCCGATGACCACTGCGTTGAGATTGTGAAAGCGGGCGAGCAGATCGGTGAACTCGGTGGCCTGGCAGGTGCAGCCTGGTGTGTCATCGGCGGGGTAGAAATAGACCACGGTCCATTTGCCCGCGTAGTCGCTGAGATTGACGGTTTTGTCAGCGGGATCTTGCAGGGCGAAAGGCGTAGCCTTGGAGCCGATGACGGGGGAACGCTTGGAGGCGGCTTCTTCCATCTCGCCAGGATTGGGCGGCGGGACGCGCTTAGCAGGCGGCGCTGTGACCGCGACTGGTGCGGGGGGCGCAGGCTTTTTACTTGCGATGGGCGCTGGCGCGGGCTTAGCGGCGGGGGCGCTATGGCAGCCGCTCAGCAGCGCGAAGCTGAGAGTGGTGAAGATCAGGGCGAAGAGTGCAGGTCGTTTCATGATTGCGAATCCCATCTGCCAGCATTGATGTAGTAGCGGGCTTCGAAGATTGTAGGACAATCGATTGGGTGATGGGAGGAGGAGGCGAAGACGCGCAGCGAGGACGCTGCGGCTGTGACGGGCAGCAGCACGCGCGTGGCGCATCAGCGCATCGGGGTGCCTTCGATCGGTTTGCCATCGGTGTCGAGAATGTGCACGTGATGAATGCTCGGGAGCGAAGGGTCATCGAAAGTCCAGACGACCTTTTTGTCGCGGGTGACTTCGATGAGACGCGGGCCGCCTTTGCCGCCGAAGCTGCGCGGCGAGCCGTAGTCGCAGATGATGGTGTTGCCGTTGGGCAAGCGCTGGGCGCCGCAGCAGTCGATGAGTTCGCTGATGCCTTGAACGTCTTTGGGTTCGAGTTGCCAGACGATCTTGCCGGTCTTGTCGAGTTCGACAATGGTCTTGCCGTAGGTGCAGCCGACGAGCGTGTTGCCGTTTTCCAGACGAATCGCGGTGAAGGCCCAGTTGGGGGTGGCCGCTTCCCAGACGATCTCGCCTTTGGCGTTGTACTCGCGCACTGCTTTGTCGAGCAGGTGAGGCACAAGATAATTTCCATTGGGTAACTTTCGGCTCATGCGCTGCTGCATGTGGTGATTGCTCAGTTGCGTCTTGAGTTTCACCTCGGCGACGACTTTATTGTCTTTATCGAGTTCAAGAAGGCGCGGATTGTTGCCAGATTCGGTGAGAAGGAAGCCGCCGTCTTCGAGGGGCTCAACGGTATCAACTTCGCTCTGAGTGCCCTTGTAGCGGATGATTTCTTTGCCATCCTCTTTGCCGCCTCGGATGACTTCGACGATGCCGCCGCCGGGCAGGTCGCCGCTCTTGCCGACGGCCAGCAGCACGTTGCCGTTCTTAAGCACCCACCCATCGCGACTGTTGCGCGGCGAGCGCCAGACAATGCGGCCGCCATCTGGCCTTGCCGGTTCGGAGGCGATGCGATTGGTGAAGACGATGTGATCGACGCCGATGTTGCCCCAGCCGGTGGTGACCTGATCGACGATTTGAATGCGAGCGGTCTTGTCCTTGAACGCGGCCAGATCGAAATGATGGATCGCCATCGCGTTGCTGCTTTTTCCGGTGGCGGACGCAACGGGCTTGCCGTCGATGAGGATGTTGACGCAGGTTTTGTCTTTGTGTGGGCCGCCGCCGATGAGTAGGCGAATGTAGCGATGGGTGATGGTGAATTCTTTGGAGGTCAGCGTGCCGGTGTGAGTATCGCCTTTGACGACCTCTTCGCCGCCGCGGGTGTTGTGCGCGTTGACGACGCGTTTGCCCTGGCCGTTGACGTTGCCCTGGTAGGCGGGGATTTTGGCGATCTCAATTGGGCCATCGCCGAAGCTGGTACCTTCGCTGGTCCAGCCGTCGTATTTCTCTTTTTCGAAATCCTCGAAGAGCAGGTCATCACTGGGCGCGTCGTCCGTTTTCTCTGCGCTCGCTTTGTACTCGATGATGTAGGTTTGCGAACCTGTGGCGAGGAAGGAATGGGTGATCGCCCGCTTCACATCTTCCGCACGACTCTGCGTGACGCCCAAGAGCACGATGGCGATCGCCAAGGTGCCAATGAAGGAAAAGAGGGACGAGAAGGAAAGCGTGTTCGTGTTCATTATGAACAGCATACGCGTAAGGCCTTGCATCTCGCCAAGTGAAGGATTGAGGTTGTCCGTCAATCGACTGCGAAGATTGGTAAGGCAAACTGTCCCATCGCTACGTCTGCGTGGCCACGAGACAGCGTGGCTAGGTCACGCACTTATCGCTACACTGATGCCCGCTACTGTTTGCTGACTCCGTGTTTGGACCTCGCAGGCGCATCGGGCTGACCTGCGGGATGAAAAAAAACTGCCCGATGACAATCGGTGATTCATTCGTTCCCTCGCGCAGCTCTTGCAGTTGCGTGGCCGATTGTGCGTTTCACTTTGCAACACGGAGTTCAATCATGGCTGGTTCTATCTTGCCGCTTCCCGTCATGCTCGATGACGAAGATCGCGCTATCTACGAAAAACTCGAAGTCCCCAAGTCGATCGTCGTGCGCTATGGCTACATGCGACTGATCGCCGAGTTCCCCTACGACGGCGATGCCAAGCCCGGCTGCGGTTCCAAGCTTGTCATCCGTACCGCCCGCGGCATCGAACTGGGCGAGATGCTTACCACCACCTGCCCTAACTCCGGCTGCGGCAAGGCGGTCTCCCGCAAGGACATGCTCGATTACATCGACAACTCCGGCGGCAAAAACTACCCCTTCACCACTCAAGGCAAAATCCTTCGCGTTGCCACCATCGAAGATGTCCTCGAACAGCAACGCCTGGACAGCAACAAAGCTGGCATCATCAAGAGCACCCGCGCCGCCATTCGCGAGATTGATCTGAAGATGAAGCTCGTCGATGTCGAGTTGCTGCTTGGCGGCGAGCGCATGATCTTCCACTACACCAGTGAAGACTGGATCGATTTCCGTGAACTGGTGCGAAGGCTTGCAGCCGATTTTCAGACGCGCATTGAAATGCATCAGGTCAATGCCCGCGATGAAGCTCGCATCGTGGCGGACTATGAAAAGTGTGGTCAGCACTGCTGCTGCAAGCAGTTCCTCAAGGTGCTCAAGCCGGTGTCGATGAAGTCGGCCAAGATCCAAAAAGCCACGCTCGATCCGACCAAGATCAGCGGTCGCTGCGGCAGACTCATGTGCTGCCTTCGCTATGAAGATGAAACTTACGATGACCTTCGCAAACGTCTGCCCAAACGCCAGACGCGCTGGATGACCGACGATGGTCCGGGCACCGTCATCGACACGCAGATTCTCACGCAGCTTGCCCTGATCGTGCTCGACAAGGACAACAGCACCGCTGCTTATCCGATTGAGAACATCACAGCTATTTCCAATGAGGAAGATTTGAAATTGATGGAAGAGCGCGAGGCGAGGATGGCACGCGAACAGCGACCGCCACAGCGCGAGGATCGCAGGCCGCCGCGCGAAGCGGGCCAGCGTAATGATGGGCCGCGCAATGAAGGACAGCGTAATGCGGAACAGCGCAACGATGGGCCACGCAATGATGGGCCGCGTAATGAAGGGCCGCGTTCGGATCAGCGCGGCGAAGGGCGTGGCGAACAACGTGGTGAGCAACGTGGCGAGCAAGAAGGCGATCGACCACACCGCGGCGAGCAGCGCAGTGAAGGGCGGCGCGATGATCGGCCGCAGCGACCTCCGCAGCAGCAACAGCCACAACAGAAAAGAGATGAACCGCGCCGGCCACAACCTGGGCAGCCGCTTAGTGAAGAGGAAGTGGAATCACGAGAGGGCGATCAGAGCGCAGAGATCAATGACAAATCAGTGCGCAAGCCCATGAACGATCGCGATGGCGATAATCGCAAAGATGCCGCCGATGATGTAAGCGATGGCCCGATGAGCGAAGGCTCTGGTGATGGCGATGCTTCTGATGGCGTTGACTTGCAAGAGGGCGCATCGGGTGATGCGGGCGACAGCAATCCTTCCGCAGAAGGCGGCGAAGGCGGGCAGCGACGTAAGCGTCGTCGCCGTCGTCGCCGTCGTGGTGGCGGTGGACAAAGCGAGGGCCAGGGCGGAGGCCAGGGTGGTCCTTCCGCAGGGCCGACCGGCGATGGTTCGCCTGGCTGACTCTCGGCTGACGCGTAGGGTGCGGCAAGGCTCGGCGCAGACGCACCATGTTGGATCAACATCGATCATGATGTCTCGAAAAACGCAATGACATCGTGATATATCCGCGCTACGCTGGTGTGTCTGCGCCTACGGAAAAAGCCTTGACATACCCAACTTGAACCGCATCTTCCGCTAAATTTCAGGATCGCCCGATGGCTTCGAGTACCACCGAGAATTACCTCAAGCATCTGCTACTCTTGCAACAGCGCCAGGAAGATGGCGCTCCCATTCCCACCGGCAAACTTGCCACCTCGCTCGAAGTCACGCCCGGTACCGCCACCGTCATGGTCAAAGGCATGGCCGAGTCAGGCCTGATGGCTTACGAAGCTCGCACCGGTGTACGACTCACCGAGCAAGGCGAACGGCTGGCGCTCGATGTGCTGCGTCGCCATCGCCTCATCGAGCAGTTCCTCGTGCAGGTACTGGGCCTGGACTGGAGCGAGGTACACGAAGAAGCGGAAATCCTCGAACACGCGGTCTCCGAAAAAGTGCTCCAGCGCATCGATCAGCATCTGGGCCACCCCGCCTTCGACCCGCACGGCGATCCGATTCCCACCGCTGCGGGCATCATCGAATCGCGCAAGCTTCTGCGCCTCGATCATGTCGAGCCTGGGCAAGCCGTCACCATCTGCCAGGTCGAAAATCAAGACCCCGCGTTCCTCCGCTTCGCCGACGCCAAAGGCCTGACACCGGGCACGCCGCTGACTGTCACCGATATCGATCTCATGGCTGATGCCATCACCCTCATCCGGCAGGATCAAGCGCCGATGGTCATCGGCACCACTGCAGCTCGCAAGATCTTTGTCATGATCGATAGCTCTACGTGATGGGGCACGGCTTCGATCTCAACACGGGCGACATGCACGGGTTTGGCGTATTGAGAGCGGTAGCCTTCCATGTCGAACAAAGTCAGCTATCATGCTTTACGATGAATTCATCCGGGGAATCACAAATCGGCTGTCTCGGCAAGCTGCTCAAGCTTCTTGGGATCACGCTTAGGCCATCATCTGAAACTTCAGGCCCGCTTCCCTATCTGCTTCGCGATGACTTTCTTTCGCTCGCCGAGCGTTCTTTCTATGGCGTGCTTGTGCAGACTTTGGGGCCGGACTTTGTGGTCTGTCCGAAAGTCAATGTTGCTGACATTCTCTATGTGTCACGTCCAAGCGAGAATCTGAAATGCCGCAACAAGATCGATCGCAAGCACGTGGACTTTCTCGTTTGTCACGCCGCAACAATGGTGCCTTGCCTGGCGGTGGAACTGGATGATGCAAGTCACGCACAGCCGCGAAGGCGTGCGCGGGATGAGTTCATGGATGAGGCGTTTCGTGCCGCCGGGTTTCCGCTGCTGCATGTGGCGGCAAAGCAAAGCTACAACACGGTTGAGCTCAAGGAAAAAATCACGCAGATGCTCAAGCCTGATTCTGCAGAGGTGGTGCCTTCGCCAGTTGCGCTGAGCGATTCATCGCCGGTATGCCCCAAGTGTTCCATTCCCATGGTGAAGCGAATGGCCAAGCATGGGGAACGAGCCGGGCAACCCTTTTGGGGCTGTGTGAACTATCCCAAGTGCAGGCAGACGGTGGTGGTGTGAGATCGCAAATGCGACCCAGTCCGTGGATGTCGTTCCCACTCACCGAATCAAATCCTTAACCACGTGCCCATGCACATCCGTCAGCCGGCGGTCGATGCCGTTGTGGCGGACGGTCAGGCGTTCGTGGTCGATGCCCAGGAGGTGCATGATGGTGGCGTGGATGTCATAGACCTGCGTCGGGTTCAGGCGGTCTTGCGGTTTGTAGCCCCACTGGTCGGATTGGCCGACGGTGGAGCCGCCTTTGATGCCGCCGCCTGCGAGCCAGTTGGTGAAGACATACGGATTGTGATCGCGGCCGATGCTGCCTTGCGTCGAAGGCATGCGGCCAAACTCAGTGGTCCAGAGGATGATTGTGTCCTCGAGCATGCCGCGCTGTTTGAGGTCTTTGATGAGTGCTGAAGCGCCGACCGCCATGCCCCATGAGAGTGGGCCGTGATCGCGTTTGATGTCTTCGTGGCTGTCCCAGTTGCGGCGGGGGAAGCCGTTGTCGCAGCCTGACCAGACCTGAATAAATCGCACGCCTCGTTCCAGCAGCCGGCGAGCAACCAGACACTTACGGCCAAAGTAATCCGCTTCTTCAATCGGATTGATTTCCTTATCGAAGGAACTCTTGCCGTGGTTCAGGCCATACATCTCAAGGATATATTCAGGCTCCTTGGAGATGTCCAGAGCCTCCGGTGCGGAGAGCTGCATCTGTGCCGCCAGTTCGTAGGAACGGATGCGAGCGTCGAGGCGCGAGTCGCCTTGGCGCGTTTCGCTGTGCTGCTCGTTGAGCTTTCGCATGAGCTTGAGCGCAGCGCTGCTGCTCTGATCGGTGATGTAATCGTTCTTGGTCGGGAACAAGTCGGCGATGGGATTTTCAACACCGGGGCGGATGATCGTGCCTTGATGCTGAGCAGGGAGGAAGGCAGCGCCCCAGTTCTTGGGACCGTTGGAACCAAAGCCGCGATGATCGGGGAGGACGACGAAGGTGGGCAGGTTGTCGTTCATGGAGCCCAGACCGTAACTGACCCACGCGCCCATGCCGGGGAAGCCTGGGAGCTGAAAGCCGGTGGCCTGGAGGTAGGTGGCCTGGCTGTGGACGCCGGTCTTGCCGATCATGTTGTGAACGAATGCGATGTCATCGACGCAGTCGCCAAGAGGTGCGACGACATCGCTTAGCATCTTGCCGGATTGGCCGTAGGGCTTGAAGTTGAAGGGCGATTTCATCCAGGGGCCAAGGCCGTTCTGGAAGGCTTCGACATGTTCGCCAAAGTCTGACTTTTCGCCGTGGTGTTTGATGAGTGCGGGCTTGTAGTCGAAGGTGTCCAGATGACTGGCAGCGCCTGACATGAAAAGCTGCACGACGCGCTTGGCCTTGGGCGGGTGATGAAGAACCTTGACGACGCCGCCTGATGCAAGTGGCGAAGCGCCCGGCAGCGACGGCGCTGGAGCAGCAGCCATCGCGCCTTCGGTCATGAGCATGTTAGCCAAGGCGATAGCGCCCAGTCCTCCGCCGGAGCGGGAAAGCATTTCGCGTCGTGTGAGCATGGGAAAATCCTTGCGAAGCATTAATCACGAAGCATCAATCGACAAACACAAACTCATTCAGGTTGAATATCACCCGGCAGGCGTTGGCCATGCCGAACTCTTTGGCGTAAGCGAGCATCGCTTCGCGCTCGGCAGCGGTAGGCGCTCGGCCCATCGTTAGCTCGTAGGCGCGCGTGATCTGTACGCTCTCGTCAGGACTGATCGCCTTCAGTCGCTGCGCGAAGTGCTGCGACATGGTGATCATGAACGGGTTGTTCATCATCGCCAGGGCCTGTAGCGCGGTGATTGTTTCGTTGCGTTTATCCACCTGCTGCGAAGGGTCTGCGCAGTCGAGCGTTTCCGCCAGTGGATCAGGGGCCGAGCGAACGATGAAGCGATAGACGGATCTGCGAAATGTTTTCGCATCGCCAGGGTCGTGCAGGTGATATTGATAGTGCGGTGAGTGCTCGGGCTTCTCCAGCACAAACGTCCAGAAGCCCGGGCCGCCCATGGTGGTGTCGAGTTTTCCTGCGATCAGCAGCACGCTGTCGCGAATGGACTCGGCCTCGAGCCGACGCCTGTTGGCACGCCAGTAGTATTCGTTGCTGCCATCGATGCGTGCGTTGGCTTCGCTGTGCGATGATGCCTGGCGATAGACGCTGCTCATCACGATCATCTTGTGCAGCTTCTTAAAGGACTGACCGCCATCGCGAAACGATGTCGCCAGCCAGTCGAGAAGTTCGGGGTGCGTGGGCAACTGTCCCATGCGACCAAAGTCATTGGGTGAATCCACGATGCCTCGTCCCATGTGGTAAAGCCAGATGCGATTCACAATCGAGCGCCAGGTCAGCGGGTGATCTTCACGCGTGAGCCACTTCGCCAGTGCTGCGCGGCGCTGGCCTTCGCTGTGATCAGCAGGCAGATTGAATCGGTAATCCGCACCAGGCACAACGTGCAGCGTGCCAGGCTGTACGAGGGCCGCAGGCTGCGTGACTTCGCCACGGGTGAGGACATGAATATCGCGTGGCTTGCCACCCTGAGCGCCGGTGCCACTGAACGCGCCGCCGCCGGTGTACACGGTGCCTGCATAGACGACACCGCGATTGGGCAATGCTGCAAGCTGAGCGCGCAAGGCTGCAAGCTTCGCATCGCTGGCGATCTGTTCATCACGCATCGGCTGATCGATCACACTGGCGATGAGCGTGCTCCGTCGCTCTTGCAAGGTGGCGAGTTCTTTGGAGTCAACGCCTTTGCCTACACCCATGTAGTAGCCATCGGTGAGATTCTTGCGCGTCCAGCGCACAGGCGCTTCAATGGAATCGAGCGAGGTGACAGCCGCGCCGCTGGCTGGGTTGGCGCCTTGGGCGGTGAGCACGCTCAGTTCAGCGAGGGCGAGAATGTAATCATTCTGCCGCAGGGCGAGCTTAGTTGCGGTGACACGAACATACCGCGCTTCCTTGCCACTAATCGCGAACGCCTGCGGCACGATGCCGGGATTCGCATAGTCACTGCCGGTCTGATCCGTGACGAGCGTCACATCCTTGAAGAACTGCGGGTCGCTGGAAATTTCGATCTTGAAGCGAACGGGAAAACCGAACCCAGCGCCGATGTTGGCGAAGTTGTCGTGGCAGCCGACGATGAAAACGTGTTCGAGCTTGTGCGCTTTTCCCAGATCAACCTGCACCCATTTCACCGCATCCTGCTTGGGTGAAATCTGGCTGTGGTAGCCGAACTCAGGTCGCTCGCCGCTGCTGCTTTGCTTGGTCAGTTCGCTCAGTCGCGTGTCGATATTGACCAGTTCTGCGCCAGCGAGCTTCTGCAAGCCTGCCTGCATTTCAGCTTGATGCTTTTCCAGTGAGGCAATCTCGCGCGCCATCGTCGTTCGCTTCGCTGCGATTTGCGGGCTGACATCGTAAGGACGATCCGCACGATCCAGTGCTGCGAATACCGCTTGGAGCGAGTAGTAATCCTCCATTGCAATCGGATCGAATTTGTGATCGTGACAACGGGCGCAGCCGACGGTCGTGCTGGTGAAGGTTTCGATGGTGTTGCGGACCATGTCATCGCGATCAAGATTGCGGGCGACCTTGCCGTCGATCTTGGATTCATCCACCTCGGCATGGCCGATGAAATCCCAAGGCCCAGCGGCAATGAATCCCAGAGCCGTGATGCCATCGGTGGTGTCAGGATAAATCACATCGCCAGCAAGCTGTTCATGGATGAAGCGCGCGTAAGGTTTGTCTTCATTGAAAGCGCGAATGACATAGTCGCGGTAAGGCCAGGCGTTAGGGCGCAGCTTGTCTTTGTCGTAGCCATGCGTGTCGCCGTAGTGCACGACATCAAGCCAGTGGCGTGCCCATCGCTCGCCGTACTGCGGCGAAGCGAGCAAGCGATCGACCATGGTTTCGTAGGCTTTGTCGCTGCTATCTTTGAGAAACGCTTCGACTTCATCAGGCGAAGGCGGCAGGCCCACGAGGTCGAAATAAAGCCTGCGCTGAATCGTGCGGGCGTCGGCCATCGGCGCAGGTGTGAGTTGCTTCTCGCGCAGCTTCTTGATGATGAACGCATCAATAGGCGTGCGCACCCACTTCGCATCTTCCTTCGCATCTTCCTTTGCATCGGTGCCTTCCACCACCGGCGGCTGCACCGTCGCCATCGGCTGAAGCGACCACCAGCCGCTGGTCTTCTTCGTCTTCTCTTTCAGCACAATCCCTTCAGGCCAGATGGCGCCTTTGTCGATCCAGTCGCGAATCGTCTTGACTTCATCTTTCGTCAGCGGATCCGCCTTGGCGGGCATGGCGGGTTTGTCGCCGCTGATCTGTTCCACGAGCAGGCTTTGACTGGCATCGCCTGGCAGGATCACTTCGCCGCTGTCGCCGCCTTTGATCGCCACCTCGTAGGTGTCCAGAGCGAGTTTGCCTTTGAAGGTGGTTTTGTTGTGGCAGCGAATGCAATTGTGTTCGAGGATGGAGATGACTTTGTCGCGAAAAAGCTTCTCGCTTTCCTTCTCTGCTTGCTCATCAGCGCGCAGCAGCGGCGCGAAGGTGAGCAGCACGAGGGTACACAAGAGCGTGCAGTGGGTGTAAATTCGGGAGTTCATGCCTTGGGATTCCTTTGTCACGGTCGCGTCGCGGCTGCCGTCGCCTCATCGCAGCAAGTGCTCTTCATAGGAATGTCGCGCTGGCGAAGATGCTGGTATTGCCTTGATGATCGCCTGATCCGTCTTAGTTCGTACGGAGCCGAAGCACCCCATGATTGTAGCTCTGGGCGAGCGTGCTGTTGAGAATAATAAAAAAGGCCCGCATCATGCAGGCCTTTTTCTACTGGATGGAACCGGTAATCCTCCGGGCTCAACAATTTCAGTGGCGACGCGGTGGACTTCGCTTGATGTCGTCACTGCCTAATCAACGAGTAGAACAACGAGTGGAACAAAACCATCTCTTGGAGTGGAATTGGAGTGGAACAAGATCAGCTCTTGGCGCACATGTCGCACTTCTTGCCCGCAGCAGCGGCATCGACGCAGCACTTGGCGGTGCAGGCTTTGCCCGACTTAGCGGCAGCAGCGCAGCAGTTTTCCTTGGCACAGCAGGCAGGTCCACCGGCTGAAGATGGAGCGGATTGACAAGCCACCATCGAGAAGCTGGCAGCGACAATCATGAGTGAGGCGAAGAAAGATTTCATTGGCAGATTCCCGCAAAGAAGAAAAGACGCCAGCGAAGCGGTGGGCGAATGCCCGTAAGCGAACGTGGAGATTAGCGGTTTGCTAACGCAGCGTCAAGGGTAATTCCCAAGTTGTGCACATAATTATTCAGCTTGTGCATGCTGACCCGTGAGGCACTCCTAAAGGACTGCGATAAAACTGCAATATTCACCTTGCCCATTCCAGATTGCCGATGACCGTCGTAGAGTTCGTTCCGATAACGGCTGAGCCTCGAATGACTGCGACCACTCATGCTCACAACTCGACTGCGGCCCGCAGACTGGCCTCTGCGCTGGCGGAGAATCGGCTTGATGAAGCGGATGAGCTGCTGGCTGACTGGGCGGGAGAGTTGCCACGTGATGTGGCGCTGATTGCAGCGGATATTCATGTCAGACGGCTTCGCTTCACGCAGGCCCGCGCCATTCTCGATGGGCTGAGCGATCTGGATATTCACGGCCGCCTCAAACGCAACAGCGCTCGCAACTACGCCAGCCTCCAGCAGCATCGTCCCGACATCTATCGCAGGCTGATTGCCACGAAAATCAGTAGCAGATATCAGCTAGCTCCGGTGGCGGGCAATCGCCTGACGCTGGCGGATTGCAGGACCCCGCAGAAGCCGGTGATTCTGTCACCCGGTGGTGATCCGGTGGCTGCGGTGCATCGCACGCTATCGCAGCTTGAGGCAAGGATGCGTGAAGGGGCAGCAGTGGGGCTCATCGGCATCGGCGATGGTTTCGTGCTGGGCTCGCTGGCTCGCATCTCGCCCAAGCTCTATATGGACATGCAGATTTGCGTGCATCTCTTCGAGCCTGATTTATCGCTGCTGCACATGTGTTTTTTGTTGCATGATTACTCGGGGCCTGATGGTCCCATCGAGCAGCGGCGGGTTCAGTGGTATGCCGGGGAGGATTGGCAAAAGCAATATGAAGGTGCGATGGAGCGCGACTTGATGCTGCCGCGTGCGGGGGTGATTGTGCAGCAGTCCACCGATCGAGAGTCGATCACGCCTGCGGTGCAGAAGATCAGCAAGGCGATGGATGAGCGCCAAGTGAAACTGCGCGAAGCGGCGCATCATCACTATGCAGGTTTGGATGCAGAAGAACTGGCTACGCGATTTGAAGCGCAGCCATTTGAAGGCCAGATAAAAGATCGCAAGCCACGCGTGCTGCTGATGACCAGTCGCTTCACCACGGTCTTGCAGTATGCCACCAAAGGTGTCGCGGCAGGATTTGAGTCTCTCGGCTGGCAATCGCTCACGCTCATCGAGCCGACGCCTTACCACCAGATCAGCAAGCTGACGCTCAGCGAAGCAGTGGCGCGGTTTCAGCCTGACCTCGTATTTCAGATTGATCACCTCAGGCATGAACACGAGAACATATTTGCGCCCCAGTTACCCTTTGCCTGCTGGATTCAGGATCATTTGGCGCATCTGACGAAGATCGAAGCTGGCAAGCAGGTGAAGCAACGTGATTTTGTTCTTTCGTTTGCGACGCCGCTGTTCATTGATACCTACAAGTACCCGGCCAGGCAGTGCATTGACATGCCGATGATGCTCACATCACCGCGCTCGCAGAATCCTGCGCGGCAAGTCGATGTGCCTGATCTGGTTTATGTCTCCAACGTTTCGCAGCAGCCCAGTGAACTGATCGAGAAGGTGGTGCGTTGCACAGCTGAGCAATGGAAGCCACTGGCGCGAAATGCATCGCGGGAATTGATCGCTCGCTATGAGCAGGGGCAATCGCTGCCCAGCCATCACGATGTGCGCTTACTACTTGATGAAGTCATTGCGGGGCACGGGCATGCTCAGCCTGATGATGGAGCGCTGCGCAGGCTCATTGAAGATTTATGGAACCCGCTCAACAGTGCGCTCTATCGCCAGCAGGCTCTTCGATGGGTGGTGGCAGCGGCGCGTGAGATGAAGTTGTCCGTGGGACTTTACGGGCTTGGTTGGGAGACGAATCCCGAGTTCGCAGCGCTGGCCAAGGGCGTGATTCAAAATGGTGAACCACTGGCGGCGCTGACGCGCAGTGCGAAGATCAATTTGAATTTGGAGCCTTATGTCTGCTTCACGCATCAGCGACTGCTCGATGGCCTGGTCGCGGGCGGGTTCTACCTCGTGCGACATCACCCGGGCAATTCGCTCTTGCAGGAACTGCTCAACTTCATGGAAGCGCAAGGCGATGATGAATCGCAATCATCTTCTGAAGCGATCGCGGCCTGTGAGCCAGCGCGGCAAAGTGAACTTGAGCGATTGATCAAACGCGCCGCCTGTTTGACCTTCGCGCAGAATGCAGACCCCGTGCGCCAGGTGCGCTGCTGGCAACGCGCCGGTGTGCTGATTCATCAGGAGGTGGCGCTGCCTCATCTGTCAGATGTGAGTTTCAATGATGCAGCCAGTTGCAAGGCGATGATTGAGCGATTTGTTCACACTGACCAGTTACGGCAATCCATCAGCGATACCCAGCGAAAGAGCATCGAATCGAGGCTCAGTTTTGACACAGGCGTGCGCATGGTGATCAGTCGCATTGCCTCGCTGCTGCGGCAGGAATCGCGTGAGCAACTTGCACACGACGATCTCGCCAGCGATGGGCCAATGGATGGCGCGCAGCTAAGAGCATCCCTCAAGATCAAGCCGGAGGCTGCGTGATGACGACGACTGCTGCAACCGCTCCAGCTTCGACCGTGCATCGCAAGGTGTACGAGCTTTCATCGCTCGCCGCCCACTTGGCGCAGCGCGATGGCAAGCGTGTCGTACACTGCCACGGCGTATTCGATCTGCTCCACATCGGTCACATTCGCCACCTCGAACAAGCCAGGCGAATGGGCGACATACTCGTCGTCACCATCACGCCCGATCGCTTCGTCAACAAAGGCCCCGGTCGTCCCGCCTTTAATGATCGCCTTCGCGCTGAGGCCGTCGCATCGCTTGATTGCGTTGACTTTGTCGCCATCAATCAGTGGCCCATGGCGGATCAGACCATTCGACTGCTTAGGCCAGATGTTTTTGTCAAAGGCTCAGAATACCGCGACGCCCAGCGCGATCACACCGGCGGCATCACCGCTGAGGAATCAGCGATCTCCGACGTCGGCGGCCTCTTGCAATTCACGCAAGACATCACCTTCAGCTCATCGCACCTCATCAATCAGCATCTCTCAGGCCTGAGCGAATCAACACGGCAATACCTCGCCAGCTTCAACACCACCTACGGCGCAGATGCCGCGATTCAAACCATCAAGAGCGCTCGCAAGCTGCGCGTGCTTGTCGTTGGCGACGCCATCATTGATGAATATCAGTATTGTCAGGCCATCGGCAAGTCTTCGAAAGAGCCGATTCTTGCTGTGAAAAGCACCAACAATGAAAAGTTCGTCGGCGGCATCCTCGCCGTCGCCAATTCCATCGCGGGCTTCTGCGATCACGTCGAAGTCGCCACCGTTCTGGGCGAGCGCGCCAGGCAGGAACCCTTCATACGCCAGTCCCTGCGCCCCAATGTCACACCACATTTCTTCACCCGCAAAGGCGGCCCGACGCTCGTCAAGCGCAGGTTCATCGATCATTACTTCTTCCAGAAGCTCTTCGAAGTGTATGAGATGGATGATGCCCCGCTCGCGGGTGAAGAGCACGAAAAATTCTGTGAGTTTCTTACAAGCCGCCTCAGCGAATTTGATCTGGTCGTGGTCGTGGACTTTGGGCATGGCACGATCACTGAGCGCATGATCGATGAGCTTTGTGTGCGCTCTCGCTTTCTCGCCGTCAACGCTCAGTCCAATGCAGCCAACGTCGGGTATCACACGATTTCACGTTATCCCCGCGCTGACTTTGTCAGCATTGCTGAAAACGAAATACGACTGGAATCGCGCGATCGTCATGGCGAACTCAAGTCGATGCTTCGGCAGGTCTCGCGCAAGCTTCAAGCTGATCGCGTTGTTGTCACCCGTGGTGCGCAAGGCTGTCTGACCTACGACCGAAACCAAGGCTACGTCGAGGTGCCTTCGTTCGCATCAGTCGTGAAGGATCGCATGGGCGCGGGCGATACGTTCATGTCCATCGCGGCGCTATGTGCAGTGCAGCAGGCCCCGATGGAAATGGTGGGATTCATCGGCAACGCAGCAGGTGCTCAGGCAGTGGCAACAGTGGGCCATCGCGAAGCACTTCAGGAAATTCCACTCATTCGTCACATCGAATGTTTGCTCAAGTGAAAGCATCTCATGCCTACAAAGTTTAATCAGGTTCTCGTCACCGGCGGCGCTGGCTATGTCGGTAGCGTCCTTGTCCCCAAGTTACTTCGCGCGGGCTACAAGGTACGCGTGCTCGACTGGTTTCTCTATGGTGATGATGTACTGAGCTCTGTTGCCAGCGATCCGAATCTGGAGCAGATTCGCGGCGACATTCGCAATGCTGCGATGGTTCGCCGTGCGATCAAGGGCTGCGATGCGGTGATTCATCTGGCCTGCATTTCCAACGATCCGAGCTTTGAACTCAATCCTGCTTTGGGCAAGAGCATCAACTTCGATGCGTTTGCGCCGCTCGTGGAAGCGGCGAAGGTCGCTGGTGTTCGCAGATTTATTTACGCCTCTTCGTCGAGTGTGTATGGCGTGAGTGAGATTGATAATGTTGATGAAAATCATCCGCTTCGTCCGCTCACGGACTACAGCAAATTCAAAGCGATGTGCGAGCCGGTGCTGCTCGAGCAGCAGAGCGCGGATTTCGTGCCGGTGATCATCAGGCCAGCCACAGTGTGCGGCTACTCGCCGCGATTGCGTCTTGATCTGACGGTGAACATTCTCACCAATCATGCAGTCAACCGCGGCAGAATCAGCGTATTTGGCGGCAAGCAGTTGCGGCCGAATCTGCACATCGAAGACATGGCTGACCTTTATCTACAGTTGTTATCTGAGAACGATGATCGCATTAAAGGTCGCACGTTCAACGCGGGCTATCAGAATCACAGCGTGTCGCAGATTGCTGAGATCGTGCGCGCAGTGGTCACAGGCATGTACCCGCAGCGAAAGCCCATTGAAGTGGTGACGACGCCATCGGATGACAATCGCTCGTACCACATCAGTTCCGATCTGATCACACGCGAACTTGGCTTTGCGCCCAAACGGCGCATCGAAGATGCGGTGCGCGATCTGGTCGCAGCATTTGGAGCGGGCAAGGTGCCAGGCTCGATGGAAGATCCGCGCTACTTCAACATCAAGATGATGCAGGAAACCAAGAGCGAACATGTGGCTGCGTGAAGCGAGGGTGAGATGACTCAGATGAGTGAAACAATCGACATCGCAAAGTTGGAACAGACCGCCCGCCAGATACGCGGCCACGTCGTGGCGATGTCGCATCGCGCTGGCGCAGCCCATCTGGGGTCAGCGCTGTCGTGCATCGATATTCTTGTTGCAGCCTATTTCGGCGTGATGAAGATCGATCCGCGTTGCCCTACTGATCCGCTTCGCGATCGACTAATTCTGAGCAAGGGCCACGCCGCCTCCGCTCTTTATACGACGCTGGCGATGCGTGGTTTCTTCGATGAAAAAGCACTGGAAACCTACGGCGAGCATGGCAGCAAACTCGCTGAGCAGCCGCTGCCCAGCGGTGTGCCAGGCGTTGAAGCGGCCACTGGCTCGCTGGGGCACGGCTTGCCTTTGGGTGTGGGCATGGCGCTGGCCGGCCGAATCAAAAAACAGAACTATCGCGTCTTCGTGGTGATGAGCGATGGCGAGTGCAATGAAGGTTCGGTGTGGGAGGCAGCGATGTTCGCACCCGCGCAGAAGCTTTCGAATCTCACCGTGATCATCGACTACAACCGTTGGCAGGCGACGGGGCGAAGCGATGAGATCATGTCGCTCTCCCCGCTGGCGGCAAAGTGGGAATCGTTCGGCTGGCGCGCCTGCGAAATCGATGGCCATGATGCGAATGCACTCATTGCAGCGATGGCTGGTGATGGTGATAGTGATAGCAGCGACAAGCGACCACGTGCGATCATCGCGCACACCATCAAAGGCAAAGGCGTTTCCTTCATGGAAGATGACAACAACTGGCATTACCGCGCGCCCAGTGCAGCGGAGTTGCAGCAGGCACAAATGGAACTGGGATTGGTGAGCGCGTAAAAGTTGAATCTTCGTTCGCCAAGGCGAACGGCTAAATAGGCTGTCCTTGAACGGGCGAATCCAAATACAAACATGCGTAACGCATTTGCTTCACAACTCGAACTCCTTGCCGCCAGCGATGATCGCATCGTGCTGCTCAGTGGTGACATCGGCAACCGCATGTTCGACAAGTTCAAAGCGCAGTTTCCCGATCGCTTCTACAACTGCGGCATCGCAGAGCAAAGCATGATCTCCATGGCGGCTGGCCTGGCCATGTGCGGCTTGCGTCCGATCGCTTACACAATCGCACCGTTCATCACGGCTCGCTGCCTCGAACAGATTCGTGTGGACCTGTGCTATCACCATCAATCAGTCATCCTCGCGGGGGTCGGCGCGGGGCTTGGCTACGCCGAACTTGGGGCAACGCATCACTCGTGCGAAGACATCGCGATGCTGCGCAGTTTGCCCGGCATGACCGTGGTCTGTCCCGGTGATGCCATCGAAGTGCGCGCTGCTATGACGGGGTTGCTCAAACTCGATGGCCCCAGTTATCTGCGACTGGGCAAAAAGGGCGAACCTGTCATCCACCCTGCAATTCCCGATGATTTTGCCATCGGCAAGGCTCACGTGCTGCGCCAGGGCGAGGACATCTGTCTGCTTTCCACAGGCAACATATTGCCCGTCGTGTGCGAAGCAGCAGACCTCCTGCAACAGCGCGGGATTCATGCTCGTGTGGTGAGCTATCACACCGTCAAACCTCTCGATGATGCGATGCTTCAGGAATGCTTCGACGACTTCGCGATCGTTGCCACGATCGAAGAGCACAGCCTCATCGGCGGCTTTGGCAGTGCAGTGGCGGAGTGGCTGGTCGATGGGCCGATGCTGGATAGCGGATGCGCTCGGCTGATTCGCATCGGCACACCCGATGCGTTTCCCCATCTGGCGGGCGATCAATCGCTTGCTCGCGCGGAATTTGGTTTGACGGCACAAGCGATAGCGCATCGACTCTGGAGTGAGTGGATGAAAGTCTCATCAATGTGCCAACTACGAAATGAGAGCCATGAGAGCAAGGAGATGTCCCTTCGATGAAATCGCTCGCTGCGATTCTGGTGCAGACCGGATGCCCGCTAGAACTGGTCGATCTCGATATCCCCGCGCTCAAAGCGGGCCAGGTCCTCGTGGAAGTCACCACCTCGGGCGTCTGTCATACGCAGGTGCTTGAAGCGCGTGGCTACCGGGGTGAAGATCGATTTCTTCCGCACTGCCTGGGCCACGAAGGCGTGGGCATCGTGCGCGACCTCGGCAGCGACATCACGAAAGTGAAGCAGGGCGATCGCGTGATTCTCTCCTGGCTCAAGGGCAGCGGCGCGGATATGCCGGGCACGACTTATCAGTGGTCGCAGGGTGCTGGCGGGGTGCGCACCGTCAACGCTGGTGGTGTGACGACCTTCAGTGAACTCTCGGTGGTGAGTGAAAATCGATTAACGATCTTGCCGCCGGGCGTGCCTCTGAATCAGGCGCCGCTACTAGGCTGTGCGATACCGACTGGTGTCGGCGCGGTGCTCAACGCAGCAGCGGCCAAGCCAGGCAACTCCATCGCGATCTTCGGCTGCGGCGGCGTGGGCCTCTGCGCAGTCGCCGGTGCAAAGGCTGCGAAGTGTCAACCAATCATCGCCATCGACATCAATCCCGCGAAGCTTGCTCTCGCAAAGCAACTGGGCGCAACACACACCATCGACAGTGGCAAACACCCTGTTTTTGAGGCGATTGCGGAAATCTGCCGCAGTGGGGTGGATTATTCCATTGAAGCCACAGGTCGGCCCGATGTCATGCGACAGGCATTGCAATCGGTGCGAGCACGTGGTGGCACTGCCGTGGTGATCGGCAACGCACGCTTTGGTGAAAAACTCGAAATCGACCCTCAGCAACTGAATCAGGGCAAACGGCTCTTGGGCACATGGGGCGGCGACAGTGAGCCGGATCGCGATATGGTTCGATTTGGCGAGCTAATGAGGACCGGCGAACTCGACCTTTCGCCGCTGCTGGCGAGCGCAGATTCGCCTCATCGTTACAGACTGCCCGACATTAACAAGGCGCTGGCGGACCTTGAATCCGGAAGCTGCGTTCGGCCGATGATTGAGATAGGCAGTGGGGAGAAGAAGTAGAGGTCAGAGGTCAGAAGTCAGAGGTCAGAAGTCGGAGGTCAGAAGTCGGAGGTCAGATAAGAAGGCAATACAGGCAGGTTGTGTTTGCAGGTTGGTTTTCCCGAAAGACGTCATGCGGATTGGTATTGATCTCGACAACACGATCATCTGCTACGACGCGCTGTTCGGCTCCCTCGCATGGCAGCAGTCGCTGATTCCTGCGGGCGTTCAGTGGAGCAAGATGCAGGTGCGTGATTACCTGAGACAGACCGGGCGCGAAGAGGCGTGGACGCGATTGCAGGGACAAGCTTATGGTCCGGCGATTGAGCAAGCCTTGCCGTTTCCGGGTGTGAAGGATTTCATTTCGCGCTGCCGTGCTGATTCGATTCCTGTTTTCATCATCAGCCACAAGACGCGCGAGCCTTTCATCGGCCCGCGCTTTGATCTGCACGCAGCCGCGATGGGCTGGCTTGAGCGCTACGGATTTTTTTCCGCCTCAGTTGGTCTTACGCGTGAGGATGTATTTCTCGAAGTGACCAAGGCAGACAAACTCGGTCGCATCAGTGAACAGGCCTGCTCGCATTTCATCGATGATCTGCCCGAGATATTTGATGATGCTGCTTTTCCGACGGGCGTGGATCGATATTTGTTTTCTTCCGCCGATGCGATGGAGCGTGATGGTCAATCGCACGCTGGTTGCGTGAATCGTTTTTCGTCCTGGTTTGATTTGTCGAAGCTGTTGTTCCAAGAGGTGATGCCATGATTGCGTCTGCCACGCCGCTGAGTGATCTACTTTCCAACGAGTCCATCGATGCTGTCGATCGGCTGCTTCAGACAACGGGCTATGGTGCCAAAGCAAAGCTGACGCCCACGCGCCGCGGTGCGAACAACAAGACGTTTCGCGTTGATGGCGGTGCCAAGCCGTTGTTTCTAAAGGTCTATTTTCGCGACAAGGCTGATGCACGCGATCGCCTGGCTGCGGAGTATGGGTTTGCAACGATGGCGTGGGAACATGGCATTCGGGCTGTGCCTGAACCTTTGGCGAAGGATGATGCGGCAGGCATCGCGCTGTTCGAGTTTGTCTATGGTCGTCGGCTTGATCGCACGGAAGTGAATGTCACTCACATCGAACAGGCACTGACTTTCGTGCGTCGCCTTGCCACGCTTCAGTACGCGCCTGATGCACAGGCATTGCCCGATGCGAGCGAAGCCTGCTTTGCGCTCAATGAACATGTGCAGCTTGTGGATCATCGCGTCGAGGCGCTGAGGCTGGTTCAGCCGATGTCGCAGGTGGATGAGGATGCGCTGGCGTTTGTCGGCAATGAGTTATTCCCGGCCTGGCAGTCGCAGATTGCCCGGTTGGCTCGGCGTGCTGATCACGCACACATTGCTCTGGATGAATCACTGGCGCTGCGCGACCGCTGCATTTCGCCTTCGGATTTCGGCTTTCACAATGCCGTGCTCGAAGGCGGTGGGCGATTACGTTTCGTGGATTTTGAATACGCGGGCTGGGACGATCCCGCCAAGATGGTCTGCGATTTCTTCTGTCAGCCAGGCGTGCCGGTGCCGCGTCAGTTTCTCGATGCGGTGGCGTCAACGGTCGTTGAAGGGCTGCCCAATCGGGCCACGCATCGCCATCGCATCGACCTGCTCTGGCCGATCTATCGCATCAAGTGGTGCTGCATCATGCTCAATGTCTTCACACCCGTCGGAGCAGCACGGCGAGGATTCAGCATCGGCGGCGAGGAACTCGAGAACATCAAGAAAACGCAACTTGCTCTGGCGAGGCAGGCACTGCGCAGCTTGATGGAGACATCGCACGATTGATGATTTGAATGGACGAGTGCGTCAACCTTGCGATCACGCGGAGCGTCGGCGGACCTATGCTCCGCGGCTAAACGAGTATTTCATTGATTTGTTTTCTTACTGCTTCGGTGACACGGATGTCCATGACGATTAAGAGTTCTAATACAACCAGCGCTGGTGCGAAGAAGATTGTGGTGCTCGGTGCCAATGCTTTTTCAGGGCAGGATTTCATTGATCTGCTGCTGGAGGATCCGCATCATCAGGTCATTGGTGTCAGCCGTAGGCCCCAGTCGGCGGCGTTCCTGTTGAAATATCAGGATCGCGGCGATCTCTCGCGTTTTCGCTTTGTACAGGCGGATATGAATCACGATATGGATTCGCTTTTGCAGTTGCTCGATGCAGAGCGGCCGCACTGGATTGCGAATTTCGCAGCACAGAGCGAAGTGGCACCGAGCTGGGTGCATCCGGAGCATTGGTTTAACACCAACACCGTCGCGCTTGCCAAGTTGGTGAATCATTTGCGTGGCTGCGATTTTCTGGAGCGGTATCTGCACATCTCTTCGCCGGAGGTTTATGGCACCTGCGTCGGTACGATTCGTGAAGAGGCGCGAATGAATCCGAGTACGCCTTACGCGGCATCGAAGGCTGCGGCTGACATGCTGCTGGAAACCTATCGCAAGCAGTTCGGCTTTCCGCTGCTCACGGTGCGGGCAACCAATGTTTACGGCGCCAGGCAGCAGCTATTTAAGATCATTTGCCGCGCTGTGATTTACATCAAGCTCGGCAAGCCCATCGAACTCCACGGCGGCGGCAGGGCGGTCAAGTCGTATATTCATATTCGTGATGTTTCCCGCGGAGAACTCGCCATTCTTGAGCGCGGCATAGTCGGTCAGCTCTATCACCTATCACCTGATCAGGGCGTGGCCGTGCGCGATGTGGTGGCGATGATCTGCGAAAAACTTGGCGCATCGTTCAGTGAGGCGACGCGTATCGTCGATGAAAGACCAGGGCAGGATGCTGCGTATGTGATCGATTCTTCGCTGGCGCGAAGCGAGTTGCAATGGTCGCCTTCGATCTCGCTTGAGCAGGGGCTTGGCGAAGTCGTGGACTGGGTCAATGCGAACTGGGAGCAGATTCGCGGCACGACCTTGGAATATCAGCATCAGGCGTGAGCGTTAGGTTCTTCGTTCGCCAAGGCGAACGGCTAATTATTTTGTTCATCGCTATGGCTTATATCGAGTTCATCACGCAGGTTCATTCATCGACCAAGCGCGATTACCTTGGCCGCGTCAATGCTCATGACAAAGCAAAGTGCGCGGAGATTGCCGGGACATTTGGCGAGCAATACTGGGATGGCCCCAGGCATCTGGGGTATGGCGGGTATCGATACGACGGTCGCTGGCGCGCGGTGGCGCAGGCGCTGGCTGATCATTACAAACTCGCGCCGGGCATGCGTGTGTTGGATGTGGGATGCGGCAAGGCGTTTCTCCTCTACGAACTTTCACAGGTCGTGCCCGGCCTCGTTGTCGCGGGTGTCGATGTCTCTGCCTATGCCGTGGCGAATGCGAAGGAAGAAGTGCGGCCGTTTCTTTCCGTTAACCGCGCCGAATCACTGCCGTTTCGTGACAACGAATTTGATCTGGTGATCTCGCTCAACACACTGCACAATCTGCCCAACTACGCACTGCACAGCGCGCTCAAGGAAATCCAGCGCGTCGGCAAGGCGAGCAAATACATCGTCATCGAAAGCTTTCGCAATGAGCGGGAGAAGGTCAACCTGCTTTACTGGCAACTGACCTGCCGGGCGTTTTACGATCCCAAAGAATGGGAGTGGATGTTTGCGCAGGCGGGCTACACAGGAGATTATGGTTGCATTTATTTCGAGTAATTGACCCGTGATATTGATACCGCCCTGACTCCATTTGCCTTTCCCCGGTTGCATCGGTCATAATGCTTGCGACGGAGTCGGGCACGTCTTTCAGGACACTCCGTATGAAGATGACATTCCTTGGCACAGGGTCCGCATTCACCCTCACGAATTATCACAGCAACATGTTGCTGGAGGTGAACGGGCAACGTCTGCTCATTGATTGCGGCGGCGATGTTCGCTTTGCCTTGCGCGATGCGGGTTACACCGCCGCGGACATCTCGGCCCTCTATGTCAGTCATCTCCACGCGGACCATGTGGGCGGCATCGAGTGGCTGGCGCTGGCGACCTATTTCAATGCTGCGCTGAGTCGTCCGGCTTTGTTCATCAACGAGAAAATGTCCGAAGAGCTCTGGCTCAATTCGCTCAAGGGCGGGCTGGGCACGCTCCAGAATCAGATTGCTCATCTGGAGACGTACTTTGACACCAAGCCCATTGGCCGGAACATGGGTTTTGATTTTGCAGGCCTTCATCTTCAGACCGTGCAGACGGTGCATTACATGGATGGCTATGAGATCGTGCCTTCCTATGGCCTGCTGATTTCTAAGCCTGATGATTGCACCATTTTCCTTTCCACCGACACGCAGTTCACGCCCGGTCACCTGATGGCCTTCTATCAGAAGGCCACGATTATTTTTCACGACTGCGAAACCTCGAAGAACCGTTCGGGCATCCATTCGCATTACGAAGAACTCAAGTCGCTGCCTGCGGAAGTCCGCGCCAAGATGTGGCTATACCACTATCAAGATGGCGAGTTGCCCGCTGCGGTGGCCGATGGCTTTGCGGGGTTCGTGGCCAAGGGACAGGTGTTTGAGTTTTAGAAGAAAGCCAATGCCCTGGGCGGGCGGCCCGTTCAGTCGCCGCGTGGCTCAAACCAAAGACAGCCACGCCTTGAGCGGGGCGCTAAACGTTGAGCCTTAGCGCAACCAGAAAATTCAAATCTCCTACGCCGGCGACGCTCGCGTTATCATGTCCAGTCTGCGCTTGTGTATAGGCTGAAGCGACGTCTTTGTGAAGAGGTTCCCCATGATGACTTTTCTGATCGCGCTGGGCGCGGGGTTCGCGTTCATCATTGCGTACAACACCTACGGCAAATTTCTGGCGCGCAAGATCTTTCGCCTTGACGAAACGGCCCTGGTGCCCAGTGTCGAAGTCAATGATGATGTCGATTATGTCCCCACATCCAAGGGCATTGTCTTTGGCCATCACTTCACCTCCATCGCAGGCACCGGCCCGATCGTCGGCCCGGCCATCGCCATTATGTGGGGCTGGTTGCCCGCGCTGCTCTGGGTGGTCTTCGGTTGCATTCTCATAGGTGCGGTGCACGATCTGGGCACCCTCGTCGTCAGCCTTCGCAATCGCGGTCAGACCATCGGTGACATTGCCGGCCGCCTGATTAATCCACGTATCCGCATTCTCTTTCTGCTCATTCTTCTCTTCGCACTGTGGATCGTGCTGGCGATTTTTGGACTGGTCATCGCCAATGTGTTTCGAATGTTTCCTGAGGCGATTCTGCCGGTCTGGCTTCAGATTCCCATCGCGGTCTGGATCGGTATCTACGTCCATCGCAAAGGGAAAAATCTTCTCTTTGCGTCTGTCGTCGCGCTGCTGCTGATGTTTCTGACAGTCTGGTTTGGTGCAGAGTGTCCAGGTCTGGAATGGACCGGCGGCTGGCTGGGTGATGGCATTCGCTCACTCAACGCCACGCTCAAAGCATTTCCGCTCTGGCTTTGGACTGCGATTCTGCTGGCCTACTGCTATGCGGCGAGTGTGCTGCCTGTGTGGGTGCTGCTCCAGCCACGCGATTACATCAACAGTCTGCTGCTGATCGCAAGCCTGGTGCTGATCGTCTGTGGCTTGGCCGTGGCGGGGATATTTGGATCGCATGATGGCCAGACGCTGACGATGGTCGCGCCGATGGCGAAGTTTGACACGCTCAATGCGCCGCCGATTTTTCCGTTTCTCTTTGTGACCATTGCCTGTGGTGCGTGCAGCGGATTCCATTGTCTTGTCGCCAGTGGCACAACGAGCAAGCAGCTCAAGAATGAAAAGGATGCTCTCCCGGTGGGCTATGGCTCGATGCTCACCGAAGGCTTTCTCGCGACGCTGGTGATCGTCGCAGTAGGCGCAGGCATCGGCCTGGGCTGGGCGGACAAATTCCCGGGACTGGCAGGCACTGAACTGTGGACGAAAATCTATGGCGACTGGAAAGCCGCTGATGCAGGACTGGGTGTGAAGATCGGCGCGTTTGTCGTCGGCTGCGCCAACTTCATCGAAGCGCTGGGCATCAATCACAAACTAGCGACGGCCATCATGGGGGTGCTCGTCGCTTCCTTCGCTGGCACCACACTCGACACCGCCACGCGCTTGCAGCGCTACGTCGTGCAGGAACTGAGCGGGGCCATCGGCAGTGGAGCGCCGGCGCTGAAGCCGATCATGAAGCCACTGGGCAATCCGCACGGGGCCACGCTCTTCGCCATTGTCACTGCATTCGCGCTGGCACTTATTCCGATGCCGGGAATGCCTTGGACGGCAGAAAACATCGGCAAGGGCGGCATGATTCTCTGGCCACTCTTTGGTGCGACCAATCAGCTACTAGCCGGCCTGGCGTTTCTCGTTGTTCTCTTCTGGCTCTGGCGTCGCAACAAGCCGCTCTGGTTCATCGCTATTCCCGCGGTGTTCATGCTCATCATGCCTTCGTGGGCCATGCTTCTGGATGCGCAGCGATGGTTCGCCGAAGGCAGCTATTTGCTTGTAGGCGTGGCGGTGGTGGTGATCGTGCTGGAAGTGTGGATGATTACTGAGGCACTGGTGCTTTGGCGTAAGGCCAAGGGCATTCTTGAACCCGCCTTGCCGCCGTTTGTCAGACCGACAGCCAAGCGAAGCTGATTTGTCTCAAACCTTTCGTGCAGATGGTGAAGTGCCATTGCCTGTATGATTCATTTACTGTCTCGCTTTTTTGTCTGGCTATTTCTATTGGCTCCATTTACGAATCGAGAAACTCTATGATCACTGTTGGCATGAACTATCAGATTATCCCCGGCAAGAACCAGTCCTTTGTCGATGTGTTCAATGCGGTACTTGCAAAGATGGCCGAGATGCCCGGCCACACTGAATCGCATCTCTACTGCGACGTGAACGACCCGCAAAGCTACCTCATCGTCTCGGACTGGAGCGATCGCAAGGCGTTTGATGATTTCATCGCCTCAGAACAGTTTCGCTCGGTCGCCAACTGGGGCAAAGAGCAGATTCTCGCCGGTCGCCCCAAACACGAATATTACGAGAAATGAACCGAAGCATTCAGAGGATGATTGCCATGACTCGAATCATCTGCGTCATTGTGCTCAGCCTCGCGGCAACCGTCGTTCACGCGGCGGATCAGTCAAAAGACTCGCGGCCCAACATCGTGCTGATCATGGCGGACGATGTGGGCTACGAATGCTTCGGTGCCTACGGCAGCAAGCAATACAAGACGCCTCATCTCGATCAGATGGCGGCCAAAGGTATTCGCTTTGATCACTGCTATGCCCAGCCGCTGTGCACACCCAGCCGAACAAAGCTGATGACCGGGCTTTCTAATGTGCGCAACTATGCCGCGTTCAGTGTGCTCAATCGCGATCAGACGACCTTCGGCCATTTGCTGCAACGTGCTGGCTATCGCACAGCCGTCGCTGGCAAGTGGCAGCTTTACGGATCAGAGCAATACGAAACGCGCTTTCGTGGCAAGGGCACACTGCCTGGCGACGCGGGCTTCGATCAGTGGTGTCTCTGGCAGGTTGATCGCCGTGGTGAGCGCTACTGGGCGCCGCTGATGAATGTTGATGGCGTGAACAAGCAGTATCCCGACGATGCGTATGGCCCCGATGTCGCAGCGCAGTATCTGATGGACTTCATGGCTCAGAAAAGTGACAAACCTTTCTTCGCCTATTACCCCATGATCCTCGTACACGATCCTTTCACCGCGACACCCGACAGCAAGAATCGCAAGAGCAAAGATCAGCAGCAGAACTTTGAAGACATGGTGGCCTACGCCGACAAACTCGTCGGCAAGCTCATTCGCAAAGCGGAGGAACTGGGTATCGCGGACAACACGCTGTTTCTCTTCACCGGTGACAACGGCACGCATCACAAGATCAAATCGCAACTCGATGGCAAGCCCATCAGCGGCGACAAAGGCGCGATGACCGATGCGGGTACGCGGGCACCGATGATCGGGTACTGGCCAGGCGTGATCAAAGCAGGGCGGGTGTCCAGTGACCTTGTTGACTTCTCCGACTTTCTGCCGACGCTGCTTGATGTCGCCAAGGCTCCTGCGGCGAAGATGACCGATGGCCGCAGCTTTCTGCCTCAGCTCCGAGGCGAAGCGGGCAATCCGCGCGAGTGGATTTATATGTTCTATCACCCGCGCCCCGAGAAGGGGACCGCCAGCCGCTTTGCACGCGATCAGCGCTGGAAGCTTTATGGTGATGGTCGGTTTTACGACATTGCTTCGGATCCATCAGAGACCAAGGTCGCGCCGATTGTGCTCGGTTCTGAAGCTGCCAAGGCTCATGAGAAACTCAGCAAAGCACTTGAATCGATGCCTTCGCAAGGTCAGTCGCTGCTGAAGTTCACCGACTCAAAATGAAATCACTCAGCCGCGACGTAACACGTCGCGGACGCCTCCGGCAACAAGGCCGGTTGATGCCACGCTTGTTCGCCTTGCGTTTATTCCTTGACCGTAGCCGCTTGCGATGTAAACTCATGGATGTTGGCAAGGTTTCGTTGGCATTGCTTTGCTCTCTTCCCACCAGCACCGTGTTGCCTTGTGCACACGGTGCTGCCTTTTTAGGGACGCGGTGGCGAGAGCGGTATGATCCGTAAGCGAACGTCGCACCCATCAAAGTATGAATCATGAGTGAAGCGCCTTTCCAGTTTGCCTCAGCCATCAGCGTGCTCAGCGATGCGGCGCGCGCTGCGGAGGAGGCAGTGGAACTGGTGCTGCCGCGCGTGACTGGGCCCGTTGATCTGGCGGTGGTTTTTGTCACGCCTCATCACCGCGCGCAGGTGGAAGAGATACGCGAATATCTGTCGCTCACCCTGCGGCCACGCATCGCACTGGGCCTCGTTGCAGCCGGGGTGATTGGTATGGAGCGCGAGGTAGAAGATTCCCCGGGGCTGTCGCTGCTGGTGGGCAATCTGCCTGGCGCTCACTTGCAGCCGTTCACCAGCGAAGATCTCGACAAGCTGTGGAATGAAACGCCCGCCGCGATGGGCCAGTTCTTTGCCGATCCTCAAACGGGTGCGCCGCCCAATGCTTTGCTCCTGTTCGCCGATCCATTCTCCACGCCCATGACCGGCGTGCTGCCCGCGCTCACCGCAGCACTGCCGGGCGTTCCCGTCATCGGCGGACTCGCCAGCGGCGCGAAACACCCCAATCAGAATCGCCTGCTGCTCGATCGCAACATTCATCAGCAGGGCATCATCGGTCTGGCGATTGGCGGCAGGGCACGGGTGGATTGCACCGTGAGTCAGGGTTGCCGGGCGATCGGCAAGCCGATGGTCATCACCAAGGCCAAGCGCAATGTGATTTTCCAACTCGGCGGCAGGCCCGCCATTGATGTGGCGCGCGAGCTGCTGGAGAAACTGCCGACATCCGATCAGGAGTTACTACAGACCAACGGCTGGTTGGTGGGGCGGGTCATCAATGAATACAAAGACCGTTTTGGCCGTGGCGATTTTCTCATTCGCCAGGTCATCGGCATCGATCCGCACGCGGGATATCTCGCCATCGGTGATCCGCAGGTACGCATCGGACAGACCATTCAGTTTCATGTCCGCGATCAGAAGACCGCACGCGAAGATTTTGAGCTCATGCTCCAGGCTCAGAAGTTGCACGAGACCAGCAGCGAGAATGGACAGACCAGCGGTGCCCTGCTTTTCAGTTGCAACGGACGCGGCACGCATCTGTTCAGTCAGCCTCACACCGATGCATCACTCGTGCATCAGGCCCTTGGCGACATTCCGCTGGCTGGATTTTTCGCCGCTGGCGAGATCGGCCCTGTGGGTAAAGAAAATTTTCTGCACGGCCACACCGCAAGTCTTGCGGTGATTCGATCCATTTGATTGCATGGAGTTCACTTGAGCAATTTGAGAGTGACGCTGCGCACATGCATCACCTCGCTGCCTTTGATTTCAGTGGCACGCAAAGTGAGCAGCGCCCGGCCAGCTTGCAGATCAATGGTGCCCAGTTGCAGCGGACGAAATTCCTTGAGCCACGACTCGCCTTGAGGTCGAGCAATCACATCTTGATCCTTGATGAGCGGCGGATCCCATGCGGGTGAAACCTTGCCGATCGCTTTGCTTGTTCCGTGCGAAAGTTCGATGGTGGATCCTTCATCGCCTTGCTTGCAGGTGTAATGAATCGTCACCTCATAACGACCGGCGGTGTGAACTTCCACATCCCACGTGATGCGATCGCTCAGGTCCGTCCAGTTGACGAAGTAGGAACAGTTGGGCGCCCCACTGGATCGCTTCACTTTGCCATGCGCCACACCATCGCGGGCTGGCAACCAGGTGGTGGGAAACTCCTCGTAGCCGACGGGGTAGGGACGATCATCTTTCTTCTCATCTTGCAGCACTTCGCTTCGCCACTGTTTGATGGAGGCGGAAAGCATCACAGCGATATCAGCCTTGTCACCGGCGATATTCTTCTTCTGATCCGGGTCGGCGCACATGTCGAAGAGCGCGCCTTTGTCATCAAGACGATACCGCTGCGTTCTCGCGCTGACCTTGCCATTCTGATGCGAAAAGATTGTGCGCTTAGGCCAAGGCGACTCGACCTGCTTAAGCAGCGGCGTCAGATCGCAGCCATCGATGGGTTTGTCGCCGATGCGTTCGATGCCCGCCAGCGAAGTCAGCGTCGGCAGCAAATCGATGGCTCCGCAGATTGTTTCGACCTTCGTGCCCGCTTTGAACTTGCCCGGCCAGCGAATGAAAAAGGGCACGCGCAGGCCGCCTTCATCAACACTGCCTTTGCGTCCTTTCATCCCGCCGTTGAATCGAAAACTGTTGGGCCCGTTGTCGGAAAAATAGATGACGATGGTGTTGTCGCGCAGCTTCAGTTCATCGAGTTTGCTCAGCACGCGGCCGACGTTCCAGTCGATGTTCTCGCACATGGCTAGCGCTGCGCGTGTGACATCCACCGTTTCTTTTTCGCCATCAGGCCCACGCTGGATGATCGGCTTATCCTTGAATCGATTCCAGAAAGATTTGGGCACACAAAAGGGTGAGTGTGGCGTGTTGAGCGCGATGTAACAGAGAAAAGGGGACTTGCGATTCTTCTCGATGAAGGCCATGGCGTGGTCGGTGAGGTCATCGGTGATGAAGCCTTTGCCGCGCACGGGCTGGCCGTTGTGTTCGAGTGGAGCATCGAAGTATTCGCCCCAGTGCCCGGAGGTGAAGCCGTAGTATTCGGTAAAGCCACGAGCATTGGGGTGATAAGGCCATTGACTACCGTTGTGCCATTTCCCGAAAGCACCGGTGGCATAGCCTGCGGCTTTGAAGGCATCAGCAACGGTTTTCTCATCGGTGTTCATGCGCTCCTGACCGGTGGACACGCCGCGCACGCCGGTGCGCGGGTGATAGCGACCGGTGAGAAATTCTGCGCGGGTAGGCGCGCAGACGGAGCAAACGAAAAAGCGATTAAGCATCACGCCATCACGCGCCAGTGAATCAATGCTGGGCGTACTCAACTGCGTGTTGCCATGAATACTCAGGTCGCCCCAGCCCTGATCATCCGCGAGGATAATCACAATGTTGGGTGCATTGGCGGGGGCAGCAAATGATTGAGGTGCAAGAGTGAGCGCGATCACGCATGCAGCCACGAGGAGAAATGAAAAAGGCAGGTGGATGGTCGGTCTGCTTGATTTCATATTTGCCTCTCGTCTCAATTCGAAAGGGGATGGCCGCCGCGTCAATCGCCATCGCTTGCGCTATTGCTTTGGTTCGATCCAAATATTGCGATAGCGCACTGGATTGCCGTGGTTCTGTAAATAGATCGGCCCTGGCTCCGCGCCTTCCTTCTTGGGCGAAGCCGTGGTGGATTTGGGCACCTCGACATTGTCGTGAATGACAACGCCGTTGTGCTTGATGGTGATCCTCGCACTGGCGGTCTTTTTGCCTTCGCTGTCGAATCGGGCTGCGGTGAAATCCGCATCGTAGGTCTGCCAAGCAAGCGGGGGCAGGCACATATTCACATCAGGAGCTTTGACGGTGTAGATGCCGCCGCATTCGTTGTCTTTGCCGAGCAGGCCGAAGGAATCGAGCATCTGCACTTCATGTCGGCCTTGGAAATAGATGCCGCTGTTGCCGCGCTGTTGTCCGCTAGCGAAGGGTTGAAACGGCAGGCGAAACTCAATGTGCAACTTGAAATCGGTGAACGACGCCAGCGAGTTGCATCCTTCCATGAGCAGGCCGTCGTCTGTCATGCGAGCGCCCTTGGCCCAGTTCTTCTCGAAGGTTTCTTTCTTGCCATCGAAGAGAACGGTTGCGCCGGCAGGGGGCTTGGCACCGATCGTCGGACTGGTGCGCTCTGTTTTCTTAATTTGCCAGCCGACCTTGCCGTTTGCGTCGTTGGCTGTGAGTGTGTCGCCGTTGATGGTCAGGATGCCGCGATCATTCTTAAAGACCACCTGCTCGCCATCGAGTTCACCATCGATTGCAATGCGCGATTTCATCTGTCCGCCATCACCAGGCAGCCCGCCCAGGAACATGACCGCTTGGAACTTGCCATCGCCCTTGGCAATGACCTGCACGCCGATGCTGCCTTTGTCACCTTTTTCACTTTGTACTTCGCCGACATACTCGCCTTGCATTTGAAAATCGATCGTCTTGGCGGCGAGCGCAGGATCGTCGTAGGCTTTCTTCTCTGCCTTGGCGAGCGGCTGAGCCATTGACATCAAGGGCAGACAGGACATGAGCACGACGGCAAGAACTGATCGCATGGTGAACCTCATTCTTCTGATGGAATCGGAACTTTTCTATTCTCGCGAATTCTCATCCTACATAGATGACACGAGAGCCGCAGATTCATTCGTCCTCACTTGGCCTATTCCATATCATCACTGTTAGATCATCAACCTTCACAGGCAAATACCAGGGCATAACTCAATGATGTCACTGACCCGCAAAGCAACGATCCTCACCGCACTCCTTCTCACACTGCTGGCGACGACGGTGCATGCTGCTGAACCGAAATACAATGTGCTCTTTATCATTTCAGATGACCTGACCTACACCGCTTCGTCCTGCTACGGCAACAAGGTCTGCAAAACACCCAACATCGATCGGCTTGCTGCGCGGGGCACGCGCTTCACCCGTGCCTACTGCCAGGGCACTTACTGCGGGCCTTCGCGTGCTTCGTTCATGTCAGGCTACTACCCGCATGCCACGGGGACACTTGGATACACCAATCCGCGTCCGCAAATTGGTGATCGCCCCATGTGGTCGCAGTATTTCAAAGACAACGGCTACTACGCCGCGCGTGTCAGCAAAATCTTCCACATGAGCGTTCCCGGCGACATCGAAAAGGGCAGCGATGGTGCGGATGATGCGCGTTCATGGACCGAGCGATTCAACAGCCAAGGCTCGGAGTGGAAAGCAGCAGGCGATGGCGAAACGTTGGAAGATAATGCTGATGGCAAAAAGCCTGCGGTTGGCGGCAACACCTTCGTGGTCGTTGAAGCCGATGGCGATGATGATGTGCACTCTGATGGAAAGACAGCGGCCAAGGCTGTCGAACTGATCAAGAAACACAAAGATAGACCCTTCTGGCTGGGTGTCGGATTTGTTCGGCCACATGTCCCGTTTGTCGCGCCGCGTTCTTACTATCCACCTTTCAAACCTTACGACGACATGGTGCTGCCCGAGAAAGTCGAAGGCGACTGGGATGACATTCCCAAGCCCGGCATCAATTACAAAACCAGCGCAAATATGAAAATGGATATCCGCCGGCAGAAGAAAGCCGTGGGCGGGTACTACGCTAGCGTCGCATACATGGATGCACAGGTCGGCAAAGTACTCGATGCTCTGGAAGAGGCAGGTCTCAATGACAAGACCATCATCATCTTCACCAGCGACCATGGCTATCACCTGGGCGAACATGATTTCTGGGCCAAGGTCAGTTTGCGTGAAGAGTCCGCCGGTGTGCCGCTGATTGTCAGCGTGCCGGGCAAGAAGCCGGCGGTTTGTGAGTCATTTGTCGAACTGCTTGATCTTTATCCGACGACGGCGAGTTTGTGCGGCCTCAATGTGCCCGGCCATCTGCAAGGCAAAGACCTTTCGAAATTGCTCGACGATCCCAAAGAGCAGGTGCGCGATACGGCGTTCTGTGTTGCTCCGGCAAGCAAAGGCTTTTTGCTCCGCGATCAGAACTATGCCTTCATTCAGTATGGCGAAGATGCCAAGCAAGGCATCGAACTTTTCGACATGCAGAAAGATTCCAAGCAGTACACCAATCTGGCCAGCAGCCCGAAGCATCAGGAAATTGTCAAGGAATACAGGAAGAAAATGGCAGAAAAGCTAGCCGAGGTCAGGACCAATGATCTGGAAAAAGCGCCAGCCAAGTCCAAGGCAAAGTCCAAATGATGACGGCGGCGCTGAGCAGCGAAGGCGGCATTCGTGATTCGATCACTTGCCTTCCGCTTTGGGCACTTCAAACTTCGCGATCTCAGCGCCTGCCCCGTTCCACACTCGCACAACACTGTCCTGACCACCGGCGGCGATGACGTTGCCATCGGGTGTGATGGCGGCGCAGTACATGGCGTCGGCGCTGCCGGGCATGTTCTTGCCGCCGCTGCCGTTGTCTTTGATGGTGCGCACGGTGTTGTCTGCGGCACTGGTGAGCAGTGTGTCACTGACGCCGACGAATTCGATGGAAGTGATTTCCTTGTCGCCGCCTTTGATGGTGCGCTTCTGTCCGCCGATGACGAAGTCCCAGATTTTCACGACGCCATCGGCGCCGCTACTGGCCAGCGTTCGTCCGTCAGCGGCCCAGCTCACGCCCAAGACGTGATGCGTGTGTCCTTCGAAGGACATGATGAACTTGCCATCGCTGACGTTCCACGTCTTGACGAATTTGTCTGCGGCACAGGTGGCGAGGTTTTTGCCATCAAAGGAAAACTCGATGCCGAAGACAGTATCGCTGTGGGCATCTTTGATCTCGCGCTGAAGCGAACCATCAGCCATATTCCATAGTTTGACTTCACCGGAGCGCGAAGGCTGACCGCCGCCGGTGGCCAGGGTCTTGCCATCGGGAGAGAAGGCGAGCGAGAGCACGCGATCGATCAGGGGTGAATCGGCACTGCCTGAGCCGATGTTGCGTTCGAGTTTCCACGGGGCAGCGACATCCCAGATGATCGCTTTGTGATCAGCGGCAGCGGAAAGAATATTGCCATCACTCAGGACAGCGACATTCTGCACGGCTCCGCTGTGGCCACGATAAGAGGCGACGGGCGAGCCGTCGTCACCGTTCCAGGTTTGCACGACTTGCGCTTCGCCGCCGGTGACGAGAAGGCCGCCGTTTGCTGAGAACGCAACGGTGGTGATCGCCTTGATAGCGTCTGTCGCATTTTTCTTCGCTGCTTCGACGTCTGCCGTGGTCTTGGTTTTGTCATCCTCGGCGGCTTTAGTACTGGCCTGGGCCTGGGTCAATTGTTCTTCAACGCGCTTGACGCCTGTGGTGACGTTGGCGACGCCGTTGATGGAACTGTCCTTGTTGCGCTGGGCGGATTCCGTCGCAGCCTTGGCGTCGTTGAATGGTTTGTCCTGTGCTTTGACCTGCTGATCTGCGGTGTTGCGCATATTGGTCGCGTCGGCCAAGGCCTTGTCTCCATCGGTCTTCACTTTGTCGGCGGCCTGCTTGCGGGTGTCAGCATCCGTCTTATTCTTCTGAGCATCGGCGTTCAACTTGGTAGCGCTCTCAAGCGCGACCGCCGTAGCCTTGAACCCATCCTCGGCAGCCTTCGCCTTGGCAGTGCGTTCGGCGAGTTCTTTCTCCGCAGCGCTGAGCGCATCGATCTTCGCCTGATCGTCGGCCTTCTTCGCCAGTTCCGCTTTGGCTGCGGTGACTTTTTCAGTGGCTGCTTTGAGCTTCGCCTGTTGATCGTTGTGTGCCTGCTCGGCAGCAGTCTTTGCTGCCGTCGCCTTAGTCAGTGCGCTGGCCGTTTCTGTCGCTTTCGCGGCGGACGCAGTGGCCTCTTCTTTGGCTTTGACGGCGGTGGCTTCAGCGGCAGCTTTTGCTTCCATTGCCTGCTTGAGCTTTGCCTCTGCCTCGGTCATCGCGGCATCAGCTTTGGTCTTGGCTTCGGTGGCTTTTACGAATGCGTCGCTCTTGGCTTTGAGTTCCTCTTCCGCCTTCTTGACCGCTTCATTGGCTTTGGTCAGCGCATCGGTTTCTGCTTTCTTACGGCCTTCAGTGTCGCTGACGAGCTTCTTGTAATAGGCGACATGTTGATCGCTCAGAGCGATGAGTCTTTGCTTCTCTTCGATGAGGTCAGATGATCGCGGGTTGCCCTTGACTTCGATCACGCCTTGCGGCGAATCGATTTTCCAGAGCTTGGCGAAGTTGCCACCCGCTGTGGCGAACTTGAGACCATCAGGACGAATGGCCAGTGAGGTGACCGGCGCGCCGTGTGAAAACTGTTTGATCGGTTTGTTGTTCTCGCTGCTGAGATGATGCACGTTGCCATCGGCTGCGCCCGCGAGAAGCTGCGTGTCGTTTGTCGGCAGCGCTGTCATCGCTGTGATCGCAGCGCCAAGTTTGATTTCTACCAGTGGGGCAGGCGGTGCGACTGCAACGGCAGCGCCATCAGCAGGCTTGGTTTCTTCTTTCGCTTTGTCCGCTTCAGGCTTTTCTTTGGCCGGCTCTTTAGCGGGCTCTTTAGCGGGATCTTTCACGGCTTGCGGCGCAAGTTGCTTCACATCCCAGATGCGCACGTGATGGTCCGCATGGCCCGTGGCGATTTTCGCTTCCTTCGCCAGCCAGATGACGGAGTTCACTTCGCTAGGTGCATCAATCTTGCCGACTTCTTTGCCATCACTCACCGTGAAGAGACGAACGGTCTTGTCATTTGATGAAGTGAGCAGTTTTGAACTGTCAGCCGAGAATGCGAAATGATTGACCTTCGCGGTGTGTCCTGAAAATTCTCGCACCGGCTTGCCATCGGCCAGCGAGTAGAGCTTGATCGTGTGATTGGCCTGCGCCGTTGCAAGCCACTTGCCATCGGGACTGATGGCGATGTCGCCGCTGCCATCGCCCAGTGCCATCTGCTGCTTCTGCACATCTTGGGGCTTGCGCCAGATCTTGACGACGCGGTAACCACCCGATGCCAGCAGATCACCTTGCGGATTAAACGCCAGCGACTGCACCAGATCAAGATGAGCAATGCCCGGCTGCTTATAGAGGCCCGATTGCATCAGCGCTGGATCGGTCAGCCGAGTGACCAGCGACTTCGTGGGCACGTGGTAGATGAAAATCTGATTGGCGCGGCCAGCCGCAACATACTGACCATCAGGCGAAACAGCGATCGCATAAATCGGATTCAGTCCGGCAGGCAGCGGTTGCCAGACGATGGGCGTCTCGCGAAGAATCACTTCGCCCTTGGCACCCTGATCGATCCAGAGTTTGATGAGTCCCAGTTCATCGGGCTTGAGATCGGGCGCGTTGGCCTTGTTGTTCTTGGGCGGCATCGTCGGCTTGGCCTGGTGGGCAGCCAACTTCAGCAGCAGACTCTCGCCGCTCTTGCCCGGCACCACCGCAGGGCCAGACTCGCCACCGACGAGAATTGTCTTGGGCGATTCAAGGACGAGATCGCCTTTCGCATCTGTCTGGTTGTGACAGGCGGTGCAGCTCTTTTTGAAGAGTGGCAGAATCTCTTTCTGAAAATCGACAGTGGTCGATCGCTTGAGCTCGGTAACAGCAATCGGCCCGGCGACAGCGGGCTTGGGCTCTTCCGCGAAGGTGATGGAGGCAAGGGTGCACAGGGCTGCGGCACCTAGAAAAGACCAGTGATGGGCTGGAACCATGGGCGATCGCTCCGTCGAAATAAGGCGAGAGTCGAACGGGCATCGCCGCGAATGTGGCAACTGCCATTCGACATTCCGCAGCATCATCGCTGCGGCTACGTTGCATTGAGAAATTGCGTGCAATGGTTAGCGTGAAGGATGTCCGGGAAATCGGATGAGATTCAGACTTTCAGTTCCTGCCGCACTTGGCGCACACCGGCGACCATATTCGCCAGTTTCTGTTTCGCAGCCCAGCGAGCAGTTTGCGAAAGGCCGCAGTCTGGCGCAAATGAGAGACGGTCAGCCGGTGCATACTCCAGACATCGCTTGACCCGCGATGCGATGTCCGCCACCGTTTCAATGTAATAGCTCTTCACATCGACAATGCCCACGGCCACATCGCATTTCTTCGCGATCACCTCAAGCAGCTCAATCTCCGCAAACTCCCGGCTGGCCATTTCCAGATGAATCTCATCGAGCTTCATATCGAGAAAGGCCGGGAACATCGGCGCATATTGACGCGGGCCAACAGCGCGAGCTTTGAAATTGCCAAAGCACAGATGCGTGGACAGATGCGTCTTACCGACGATCGGCTCAACGGTGCGATTGAATAGATCCACGAATCGCTTCGTGTCTTCTTTGTGGGCGTAGCAACTCATCGAAGGTTCATCGACGGTGATCTCTTTGCATCCTGCTTCGACAAGTTTCACGAGTTCATCACGCACCATCGGCAGGAGCGCTTCGGTAATCGCAAAGCGATCGGGATACATGGCGCAAGGAACCAGTCTGCCTGCAAGGGTATAAGGGCCCGGCACTGAGGCTTTGAGCGTGGGCTGATTCGCGTCATCGGGAATCAACTGGGCAGTGACTTTGCGAAGGCGCTCAAATTCTTCGACAGCACCCAGGCCGCGCGGGGCGTGCAGCTCGCTGACGATGGCGTGTCTGCCGCGCTGATCGTGCGCTGGCGGGCCAAAGACGCGGGGCGGCTTGGATTCGAGATCGATGCCTTGAATGTAGCCATAGAAAGAAAGATTGAAGTCGAATCGCGTCTGTTCGCCATCGGTGACGACATCGAGCCCTGCTGCCAGTTGATCGCGCATCGCACCGGCGACAGCATCTTCCTGCATCTCGGTGATCTCGCTGGAGCCAAAGCGATCCAGGTGAAGCGAAGCATGCTCAAGCCAGCCCGGGAAGGGATAGGAGCCGATGACGGTGGTGCGAAGCGGTTGTGATTTCATAAGACAAACCTGCAAGCTAAGAGGCAGCAAACATCAGCGCAGCCAGCCCGCGCTGGGCTTGATACCGATGAGGTGAGGGCAATCGATCCACTGAACCTGAGTGACGATCCACTGGCCATCAGACTGCTTCTGCCAGGTGAGTACCCAGCGGGTCATGACGCGGCCGCCCTTGGAATCAGAACGAATGTCAAACTCGCAGACGATCTGATCATCGCTGCGCGAGTCGGCTTCAATCTGAACAATGGTCTGAGCATCGATGGGATAATTGCGCACAGCGTTTTCGAGATGAGTGAAAACATCTTGGCCGGTGAAGACGGGTGCGCTGGCATCTTCGCCGACGGTCACGCGAACCTGCGGACTGACCAGCGCCTTGAACTCATTCATCTTTAGAGGTGCGGTGTAGCTGACGAGGGTGCGAGTGCGCTCAATGACACTTTCACGGCTGGTGGTGACGATCGTCGCAAGTATGAAGACCAGAGCGCAAAGAGTCAGCGCACCTGCAGCAACTTTTTTCAGCTTCGCGCTGCCTTGCTGAATAGAGAGAAAGCCAAGCACGAGCGCGACAACCAGCAGCGACAATCCCACGGGCAACGGGTCTTCAAAGAGCAGGTTCTCGAGGGTGCCAGAGGCAAGGGTGTGCATTGCCCAATCATCGCTCGCCATGGTGAGCATTGCAAGCAATCAAATAGGAGCGGGTGCGCCAAGCAATCCGGGCATTATGCCGTGTGGCCTTGCCCATGGCGTCATTGCTGCGGCAGGCCTTGACTAACGGCCTGATAACTGCCTATGCTAGTTATACCCCTATAGGGTATATGAAAGGATCGTGAAATGAACAAGATCACACTAAAAATTGAAGGTATGGCTTGTCAGGCCTGCGTGGCACGTGTCACCAAAGCGATTGAAAAAGTTGATGGCGCTCGCGCTGTTGCGGTATCAGTCGGACAGGCAACGGTTGATTTCGATGAGCAGCGCACCAGTGCGGCTGCGGTAGTCGATGCGGTGACACAAGCTGGTTATCCAGCCAGCGGAGGTGCCTCATGACACCTGTCGCATCCGATTCAATCGAAACGAAGGATGTGGCAAGCGATGAGCAGCGGATCACGCTGGATGTCACGGGGATGACCTGCGCTTCGTGTCAGTCGCATGTGCAGAAGGCACTGACGAAGCAGCCGGGCGTGCGCGAGGCGAGCGTCAATCTGATGACGCATCAGGCGATGGTGCAGTTTGATGGGGCAGTGAACACGACGGCCCGTTTAATTGCTGCTGTTGAAGAGGAAGGTTACGGCGCAGCCTTGCCGGTGGAGCGGGCCACCGTGTTGGAGGATCAGGCTGCGCAGGATGAGGCTCACCATACGGAAGTGAGATCGTTAGCGATTAAATCGGTGGTGAGTTTGATCATTGGTGTAGTGGCGATGGTCGCCTCGATGCCGCTGATGACAGGCGGCGACCATCACACCGCGATGCCCACCGCTGATCCGTTTATGCGCTGGGTGATGCAAGTTATTTCGCCCGTCACTGAGCGGATGCTCCCCTGGCTCTACGCGATGAACAAAATGGCCCTGAGCGTCGGCCTACTGATCATGACGCTCTTCGTGATGGTCTGGGCAGGGCGTCACTTCTACATCCGCGCATGGGCGGCGCTCAAGCATCGCACAGCAGACATGAGCACGCTCATCGCCATCGGCACCGGCGCTGCGTTCCTCTTCTCGCTCGTCGCCACGATCGCTCCGAATTTCTTCATCAGTCGCGGCGTCAGCGCAGATGTCTATTTTGAAGCGGTCATCTTCATCATCGCGCTGGTGCTGACGGGCAACATGCTCGAAGCCCGCGCCAAAGGGCAGACGGCTTCCGCCTTGCGAGGCCTGATCGGATTGCAGCCAAAAACCGCTCGTGTTCTGCGAGATGGTGAGGAAATGAACCTGCCCATTGAAGAACTGCGCCAAGGTGATCAGGTGAACATTCGTCCCGGTGAGCGCGTGCCAGTGGATGGTGAAGTGATCCGCGGCAACAGCTTCGTGGATGAGTCAATGCTCACGGGTGAGCCGATGCCTGTCGAGAAAGTGCAAGGCACGCGCGTGGTCGGCGGCACGATGAATCAGTCCGGCGCTTTGCAGATCAAGGCCACGACTCTGGGCGCTCACAGCGTTCTTGCGAGCATCGTGAAGCTGATGCGCGAAGCGCAAGGCTCGCGTGCGCCGATTGCGAAACTGGCGGATCGCGTCAGTGCAGTGTTTGTGCCGAGCGTTCTGGTGCTGGCAATATTGACGTTCATTATCTGGTGGCTGGCTGATCCGGTGGCTCCACTGGTACGCGGTGCGGCAGCAGCCGTGGCGGTGCTCATCATTGCGTGCCCCTGCGCGATGGGTCTGGCAGTGCCCACGGCAGTGATGGTCGCCACCGGCAAAGGCGCGGAGCTGGGCACGCTTATCAAGGGTGGTCAAGCGTTGCAACGAGCAGGCGATCTGCAAGTCATCGTGCTCGACAAAACCGGCACCATCACCCAAGGCAAACCGCAAGTGACCGATGTGGTGCTCAGCGCCGACTGGCAAGATGATGCAGCAGATTCAGATCGAGAATCGCGACTGCTCACCACCGCAGCATCATTGGAGCAATCATCCGAGCACCCACTGGCGGCTGCCATCGTGGAAGCTGCGAAAACGCGAAAGTTGACATTACAGGAAGCGACTTCGTTTGAAGCGCGATCGGGTCTTGGTGCGGTTGGACGTGTTGGCGATGATGCTGTGATCATCGGAAATGCGAAGCTGATGGACAGTGAGAACATCAACACGAAACCGATGGATGATGCATTTGATGCACTGGCATCGAAGGGGCGTACGCCGATGTTTGTGGCAGTCGGCGCACAGCTTGCGGGTGTGATCGCCGTGGCGGACCCGATCAAGGAGACATCGCGCGAGGCGGTGGCTCAGTTGAAGAAGATGGGGCTGCGCGTGGTCATGCTCACCGGTGATCATGAGAAAACCGCTCACGCCATCGCCGGCGAAGTGGGCATCGAAGATGTGGTGCCGCAGGTGATGCCGCAAGGAAAAGTGCAGGAAATCAGGCGTATTCAGCAGCAGGGCAAGGTGGTCGCGATGGTGGGTGATGGCATCAACGATGGCCCCGCACTGGCCCAGGCGGATGTGGGCATCGCCATCGGCACCGGTGCTGATATCGCCATCGAAGCCAGCGACATCACCCTCATGCGCGGCGACCTGCGCAGCGTCGCCACCGCCATCGCGCTGTCGCGCCAGACCATGCGCATCATCAAACAGAATCTGTTCTGGGCATTTATCTACAACGTCATCATGATCCCTGTCGCAGCCGGCGCTCTCTATCCCGTGGCAGGCGTGCTGCTCAGTCCCGTGCTGGCCAGTGGTGCGATGGCGCTGAGTTCGGTCAGTGTCGTCACCAACAGCCTGCGCCTGCGCCGATTTCATGCGTGATCAGAATGACAAAGATTCACAAGGAGACGCCATGGCCAAACCAGTACGAACGAAATTGAAGAAGCCACGCCAAGCCTCTTGCGACTGCGCCCAGTCCAAACCGATGAAAGGCGAGTTCAAAGCACACGGCGTCGATCCACTGATCAAAGCCGCAAATCTCAAACGCCTCAAACGCATCGAAGGCCAGGTGCGTGGCCTGGCGCGCATGATCGAAGAGGATCGCTACTGCCCGCAGGTACTCACGCAGATTGCTGCGGTGCACGAAGCCTTACGCGCTGTGGGGCGAGAGCTGATGCGCAATCATCTGCGCCACTGTATTACTCATGCCGCCAGCATCGGTGGCGATCACGCGGAAGAAATCTACGACGAGTTTGTTGAACTCATACATAAATCAGCGCGATGAATCGCCAGCCAGTGGGTTGCGAGTCGTTCAAGTGAATGAATCACTTGTTGCCAAAGCGCGGGCCTGAGCCGTGGTACTTCTGCGTTTCCCACGCTTCGTAGCCGCCGATGACGCGCGGGTCTTTCGTCTCGGTGAGGTAGTCCTTGAGCTGCTTCCAGAGCTTCTCTTTCACCGGAGCATGAGCAGGATCGTTGGCCACATTTCGCAGCTGATCGGGATCATTTTTCAGATCATAAAGTTCTTCGAGCGGCCGCTTGCCAAAGCACAGCGCATAGCTCAGACGATGGAGATCATCCTGATTCTGATGATCGACGATGTAGCTTTTCGTCGGCCCGTTGTCGCAGTCGCCCAGCCAGACGCCTTTGATGTGAGCCTTCTCGTGGTTGGGTGTGCCCGCAGGCCAGCGGTCGGGGGTGAAGTTTCGGATGTAAAGAAAATCTCGTGTGCGAATGGCGCGCATCGGAGTCCCGCCGTAGTCATCGCCTTCCTGAGCGGCGACGTGGCGTTCCTTGCCGTAGTAAATGTGATCGCGGGCCGGGTCAATGTGATCCTGTTTATCGCTGGTGAGCAGCGGCAGCAGCGAGCGCCCGGTCATCGCCTCCGGCACTTTGACACCCGCAGCTTCAAGAAACGTTGGCCCAAGATCAGTCGTGCTCATGAAGTCATTGATGACGCGATTGCCCTTCATCTTTGCGGGCCATTGCACCGCCATCGGCACGCGAGCGCCGCTGTCATAGAGGTTGCCTTTGCAGCGCGGGAAGGGCATGCCGTGGTCACCGGTGATGACGACGATGGTGTTCTCCAGCAGGCCACGCTTTTCAAGTTCAGCCAGTGCCTCGCCGACTTCGGTATCAAATCGCTGCACCTCGAAGTAGTAGTCGGCGTAATCGCTGCGAACGATTTCGTGATCGGGAAAGAAAGGGAAGAGCTTGATCTTGCTCAGGTCCATGCCGCTTTTCTTGCCACTGCCTTCTGCGTATGGCCGATGCGGATCGCTGGCGCCAAACCAAAAACAGAAAGGGGCATCAGCAGGTTTCTTGTCGAGAAATGCTGTCAGGCTTTTGAAGTTCGGCCCCGCAGGATGCGGCTGATTCGCCGGCAGTTTTCCAGGGCCATAGCTCTTGCGATAGTGCCCGACCTGATAGCCCGCCTTTTCCAGAAGCAGCGGATACGTCGGTTCCGTGCCCGGCCATTCACTCCACAAATTCGCGCCGCTGCCCAGTCGCCAAAACTGTTGACCGGTGAGAATCGCATTGCGGCTGGGCGTGCAACTGGGCGAAGAAATATAAGCGTGATGAAAAAGCACACCTTCCGTAGCCACGCGATCAAACACCGGCGTCTTAACCACCGGATCGCCATACGCACTGGCATGCGGCCAGCCCCAGTCATCCGCGATGCAGAAAAGGATGTTGGGGCGCGTGTCGGCAGCTTGGACTTGTGAAGGCATCAGGCAAGACAAAATAAGCAACATGACGAGTAGAGTGAATCGGTTCATGTGAGGCTTCCTGTGCGGCGATGATTTGATACTTTCAAATGAGCGAATAGACGCAGTTCATTAACCAGTGCAATTGACTGGCAGGTAATGAGGTTCGGGTATCGCGTCGTCTTTCTCTCTCGCAACATCAAGCCATGCGTGCTTGGCAATCTGCACATCGCGTAGTGCTACTTCGGGTGTATCTCCAAACGCTGAGCAATAGCGTAGGTCGGGGATGTCTGCGAACCAGCATTCATCCTGTTCGCTTTAGAAGATGTTGATGAGGTAATCTTTCATAAGGCTTCACATCTTCGGCTTCTGCTTCATGCCGCGCACTTTCATAGGCAGACCAAACAGATCAATGAAGCCACGCGCTGCGGTCACGTCGTAACCCGCCATGGCGAAGCCTGCGAGTTTGGTGTCGTATAGGCTCTTGGGCGAAGTCGCGCCGGTTGCTTGTGCGCGACCCTTCAAAAGCTTGACCTTCACTTTGCCGGTGACGACTTCGTTGGCGGTGTCGATGAAGGCCTGCATCGCTTCGCGCAGCGGGTGGAACCACTGGCCGTTGTACACGAGTTCGCCGTAGCGAAGGGCCATCATCTGTTTGTGGTGATAGAGATCGCGCTCGAGGCAAAGCTGCTCAAGAGCCTTGTGTGCTTCATAGAGAATCGTGCCGCCGGGCGTTTCATAGACGCCTCGGCTCTTCATGCCCACGAGGCGATTCTCGACGAGCGTGACCTGACCCACTGCGTGTTTGCCGCCGATTTCGTTGAGTTTTTGAATGAGTTCGTGAGCCGCGTATTTCTTGCCGTTGATGGCGATCGGATTGCCCTTGAGGAATTCGACTTCGACATACTCCGCTTTGCTGGGCGCTTTGGAGACAGGCACGCTGATGGTGTAAACCGATTCCTTGGGTTCCTGATCGGGGTGTTCGATTTCCGCGCCTTCGTGGGAGATGTGCCAGAGGTTGCGATCTTGCGAGTAGATTTTCTTTTTGGTCTGCGCGATGGGGATGCCATGCTTGGTGGCGTAGTCGATGGCGGTCTCGCGATCGGTCAGACCATCAGCGAGAAACTTGGGGTCCTTCCAAGGCGAGATGATTTTCAGTTTTGGATCGAGCGCCATGGCAGTGAGCTCAAAGCGCACCTGATCATTGCCCTTGCCGGTGGCGCCGTGGCCTACCGCATCAGCGCCGGTTTTGTGTGCGACTTCGACTTGCTTCTGTGCGATGAGCGGCCGCGCGATCGAAGTACCCAGCAGATAATCGCCTTCATAGGTCGCATGAGCGCGCAGCATCGGGAAGCAATATTTCTCCGCGAATTCTTTGCGCAGATCCATGACGACGACTTCATCAGCGCCGCTGAGTTTCGCTTTTTTCTCGATGCCTTTGAGCTCGCTGCCTTGGCCCAGTTCCGCAGCAAAAGCGACGAGTTTGACGCCGGGGTATCGCGTCTTGAGCCAGGGGAGGATGACGGAGGTATCGAGGCCGCCCGAGTAAGCGAGGACGATTTTCTTGGGATGGTCGGATGATGACATAGCGATGCTCCAAAGGGCGCGGGCTAGGCGCAAGGGTCGGTGCAGGAAAGCGGAGAAGGATACCGCGTTGCGATGGGGATTGCGAGTGATGAGAGTGGTTTGTTGTCGGTGAACTATCGCGCTGCTGGCGCTACGCCGCGAGCGGCGGAAATGAAAAAGGCGACGATTCGTAAGAATCGTCGCCCGGAGGGAAAAGAGAGACGCCAATTAGATCGAGCCTTTGCGCTGGTGCGCATCAGCCGCCCTGGGTCTTCTTTGGTGAAGCTTTCGCTCCACCTGGTTGCGATGGCCTTTCGTCTGGGGCACTCCCTCGACTATAAGCAAGTGCCTTTGACGCCTCGGAAGGCCGATCGTCCCTTTGGTCCCCGAAAGCCGGAAAAGCAGGTGGCAGGGGACAGGGGACAGGGAACAGGTGACAGGGGGACAATCACCGCGATCAAATTTTGTTTCCTGTTTCCTGTTTCCTGTTTCCTGTCTCCTGCTTCCTGTCTCCTCTTCATCCTTGAATCAACGCAGATGCTTCTTCCATCGCGCCAGGCAGTGCGGCGAGAACCCTCTCGATGCGCTCTGGCGTGATGCTCATGTCCTTGAGGATTTGCTCAAGGGGTTCGTTGTGATCGATGTCGGTGATGTAGCCGATGGCTTGCTTCTTGCTGAGCACATCAGCCACGTGAACGAGTGCGGTGAGTGTGCGATTAGGCGCAGCCAATTCCAGCGGGCGGTGATGGAAGCCGGTGACGTAGCCGAAGCTCGCGGGGAATTTCCAGTGCTTGCACAAAGCAGCGCCGAACTGTTCGTGCGTTGCGCCGAGCACCTGACGCTCGATTTCGCTGAAGCTCTGCTCCGGATTGGCTGCGTGTTTTTCAAACGCCTCGACCAGCTTCGCTCGGCGAGCCTGCATCTCGACCATGATGCCGATGTCGTGAATCAGGCCCGCAAGAAACGCTTCATCAGGCAGACCCAGGCCCACCTCTTTAGCGAGCAATTGCGTCATCGTGGCGACAGCGACCGAGTGTTGCCAGAGGTCCTTCGCATTGAACTGCGGACAGATTTGGCCGCCGCGAAACAGCTTCGCAAGGCTGGCGGCAATAGCGATGTTCTTCACCGCATTGAGGCCCAGCAGAACGATGGCGCGGTTGATCGAGCCGATCTGGCCGGGTAGGCCATAGAAAGCAGAGTTGACAACCTTGAGAATGCGGGCACCTAGAGCGGGGTCATTGGTGATGACCTTGTTCAGATCCTGCGCGGAAGATTCGGGATCTTCGACGATGCGGATGATCTTGAGCGTGATCTCCGGCAGCGTCGCGATGTGGCTGATCTCCGCAATCGTCGCCTGGATCATCGCCTCCTGCGCGGGGTCGGCAGTGTTGTTGGCGTTGACGCCCGTGGTGGCGATTGGGTTAGCGGCGGCTTGGGTCATGTTCTTCTCCTCCATCGTGGGGATGGCATACTTTTGATCCATCGGCCGCACTAACACATGACTTGATGATGCTGGACATCGCAGTGATGTATTTCTTCACATTCTCTTGTTCCACCCTAATGCAGCCGCTACGCTTCCACCATGTGGCGAATATTGTTTCAGCAGAATCCGCAGCTCAATGCCTTCCAGGCCCGGTTCAATCCCCAGTCGCTCTGGGCCTTGCGCTGGGCGGTCTTCACGGGGCTGATCGTGGTGGTCATCCCGGCCATCGTTCTTGTACTGGCCGCGCTGCTCGTGGGAATGTGCGTCTATTTCATTCTTCTAACTCTCGCACGCATCGGCGCACTGTTTGGCATGGGCATGGGCCAGAATGAAAACAGGCCGACGCCTGATGACGTCGGCCTGAGACAGAATGTACGAGTGATGGATGAGGAGTGAGCGGGCATCGTTCGCCAAGGCGAACGGCTAACTACTTCAGGATTACTTCATTTCTCTTCAGTTTCCGGGGCATAAACGCGCTCGATGATCTTCCTGATCTCCGCCGCCTTGCGGGTTGTCGGGGCAGCTTCGATGGCGGCTTCCATGTGCTTCTTGGCGCCTTCTTTGTCTTCGCGGTAGCTGATGATCGCCTTGGTGAAGTGCGCTTCCTGCAAGGCTTCGCCGGTGAGCTTCTTGCTGGCGACCAATTCGTCAACCATCTTTAGGCGTGCCGCGGTATCGCCTTCAACTTGCTGAATATCCTGTAGTGCTTTGGTTACTTCCGGCAGCAGCAGCAGGGCGGTGTACTTGGCTTTAAGACCGGCAGCACCATCGGCATCAGCCGCAATGATCTTGTCCACCTCAGGCTTGTAGATCGTCGCCAGCAGCTCGCTGTCAATGCCCGCCAGGCCTTTGTCCAAGGCCTTGGCCTGTTCGATGCCGGTGGCCTTTTCCGCCTCAGCGAAAGCAGCATCGCGATTCTCGCGCAGCTTCTGGTACTCCATCATCTGCTTGACATACGCTTGCGCATCCTGCCCGCCAAAGCCGACCATTCTGGCGTAAGGGCGACCGGCTGCATCGGCGAAAATCACAGTGGGAAAACCTGAAATGACATACTGCTTCTGGAGCTGATCGTTCTGGGCGATTTCCGCTTCGGTCTGATGCGACTTGTCACGTGGGAAATCGAGCTTCACCAGAACGAATGACTTGGGGGCAGCGCTCTTGAACGCTTCCATGTCAAACACTTTGGCCTTGAGCAACTTGCAGGGCGGGCACCAGTCGGAACCGGTGAACTCAAGAAAAAGATCTTTGTTCTCTTTGGCGGCAGTAGCTTTGGCAGCTTCAAAATCAATCGTCCAGCCTTCCTCGGCAGCAAAGCTGCTGGAGGTATAGGCAAAGGTCGCGGCAAGAAGCAGGGCGGGCAACAGAATCGAGGCGGTGCGTTTCATCAGATCAAACTCCATTGATTTCAGCCAAAGTTGATTTCAGTCAAACATCAAACACGATTCCCCAAAAGGTGAATGCAAGTATAGCAGCCGGCAAAGACGATCAGTCGGTTTGCCTCACACTTTGAATATTACGCAGCAGCCATCGCGGAGGATGGGTTGAAGATAGAAATTGCAGTGAGGTATTGAGAGCTCCTGAACGCTACAATAGAAACATGCATTCTGAACCGACTGATGATGACTTCCCGCCAAGCGAACGGGCCTTGCGACTGTCGCGTCCCAAGCGGGCAGCGATGAAAGCGATTGCCGTGCTGCCCACGATGTTCACGCTGGCGAATCTGCTCAGCGGGTTCTTGGCGATTTTCCTGGCCAGTCGCGATCCGGTGGTCACGCAGCTTCCTTTTGGCTGGTCGCCTTTGACCTGCGCAGTGGTGGCGATTTTCCTCGGCATGATCTTCGATGCTCTCGACGGCCGCATCGCCAGGCTCACGCATCAGACCAGCGAACTGGGCGAACAACTGGACTCCTTCGCTGACATGGTCAGCTTCGGCGTCGCCCCCGCCTTCATCGCCATCATGCTCGTCGATGTGCAAATTCCCTTTCTCGCGCAAGGCAAGGGCGACAGTCTGATCGACCGGGCGGTGCTCATCACCGGCGGGCTCTACTGCGCCTGTGCAGCGCTCAGGCTTGCGCGATTTAATGTGGAAGTCAAAAGTGCAGCAGTGTCGGATCACATGAGTTTCAAAGGGTTGCCTTCGCCTGGCGCTGCGGGCACGGTGGTCAGCCTGGTGTTGCTGCACGAGCATTTTCTGGCGCCGCTGATGCACTCGCACCGCGAAGCGGTGACGGGCCTTCAGACGATGGATGAAACCTGGCCGCTCTGGCTGAGCAAGGTGGGCATGATCATCGTCATGCTGCTGGTGGCCCTGGCGATGGTCAGTCGGCTGCGTTATTCGCACGTGCTCAACCGCTACTTCCGAGGCAAGGCTTCGTTCAACGCGATCGTCTTCGCAGTGGTGCTGGTGCTCGTTGTCGCCGTCGTGCCGCAGTACGCCATCGCCGCCGCCCTGGTGCTCTATGCTTTGAGCGCGCCCTGTACCTGGCTCTGGTACAAAGTCGTCGGCAAGAAGGGGGATACGGATCAGATGTGGGTGGCAGATGAAGAAGGGGAAGAGGATGCCGCTGAGAATGAGCGAGGCGAGGCGCGTTAGCGGCTACGTCCGCGGGCCGACCAATCACGAGGGACAATATGAAGTCACATCGCACAGGACCTTTGAACGTTCATCTATTTTCATGTCTGTTAGCACTGGCGTTGGCACAGTTTGTTAGCGCTACTCCATTGCATGCAGACGAACGTCGGTTGCCACCCGAAGGCGATGCGCTGGCATCAGCGACAGCGACCGTGAAAGACGCGTTTCGTGCGGAGTTGGCGAAAGAGAAGCCTCAAGAGTTGGCGGCGGTGGCGAAGAAGATTTTCACTCTCGCCGATGCAGAACAGGACCTCTCTCTGCGCTACGCCATGCTCATGGAAGCACGCGATACGGCGGTGCGAGCCGAGGATGTGGATCTAACCTTCGACATTCTTCGCCGCCTTGATTCGCAGTTTCGGATCGATCTGGCGTCGCAGCGCGTTGATATGTTGCTCGCACTGGCCAAGTCAGCGAAGGCACCGGACGATCATCGCAGACTCATCGAACAGAATCTGGCGACGATCGATGAACTGATCGCTGCCGGTGAATTTGAAACAGCCGAGCGACAGCTTCGCGTCGCTGACATCTCCATTCCAAAGGCCAAAGAGGTCACCTTGCGCAAGCAAGTGATCGATGCTCGCGTGCAGGTCAATACGTTCAAGCGCGAATCCCATCTCTTCAGCATCGCGCAATCGAAATTGCTGGAAATGCCTGACGATCTCGATGCTAATCTGGCCGCCGGAAAGTTTCTCTGCTTCTTCAAAGGCGATTGGGATCGCGGTCTGGTCCACCTTTCGAAAGGAAGAGACGAGGCTCTGGCGGCAGCTGCTAAAAGTGATCTGGCCAAACCCGGAGATGCCGCGGCGCAGGCGACGACAGCGGCCTTATGGTGGGATTCGAGTGAGAAGCTATCGCAATCGCAATGGGCATGCAATGCGGCACAGTCCCGCGCGGCACACTGGTACGCAACGGCAGCACCTTCACTGACAGGCTTGGCCAAATCGGTAGCGGAGAAGCGAATCGAAGTTGTCTCTAAGAACACCGCGATCGCCGGCATGAGCGCAGGAGGCCATAGGCCGATCAATCTCATTCTCGGTGCCAGTGGCGATCGGGATTCCATCACGGGCCGCTGGTCAGTGGAGAACGGGCAGATCATCGCTCCTGCGGACAACTGGGCTCGATTCGGGTTCAACTACAAACTTGAAGCCAATGAGTTCGACGTCACCATCGAATTCACCCGCCATAACGGCAACGAAGGATTTGGCATCTTCGTCAAACCAGATGGAAAACCTGTCCACTTCGGTATGGGTTCATTAGGAAATCAATACATCAGCGTCGGCGATTTCAAAGGTGAACAACCGAAAAACATGAGACTTGTCCGCGTGGCCATCGGCCCCAACGGCAAGCGTCAAGTGGCCAAGTTCCAAATTCGAAAAGGAAGCTTGACGACCTGGCTCAATGGCAAGCAGGTGCTGCACTACAAGACCGATTGGAGCGAACTGGGGCCGCAGGATTGGGGTTTCAATGATGCCTCGATCGGCCTTCTGTCTTGGTACAACTCGATCACCTTCCATCGCGTCGAACTACAAGTCATCAACAGCAAGTGATCACGCCCCCACAATATGCTCGCGCCTGCCCGTGACACCCTTCATCGCATTTCTCGTATCAACGATCAGTGCCACGTGAAAGCAGATCATCTGCCAAGTTGCGTGACGCGAATTTAAGCATAATCCTGACACTCGACTTTGATATCACTTAGTGATATCATTTGTCCGATGGATCGACACCGTCGAACACTCGAAGCAATCTTTGCTGATCCTGTTCGCGCCAATGTGGTTTGGACGGATATCGAGGCTCTGCTGCGGTCGTTAGGGGCAGATCTTTCGGAAGGTCGCGGTTCACGAGTACGCATTGCACTCAACGGTGTTCGAGCCGTGTTTCATCGCCCTCATCCCCAGAAGGAAACGGACAAGGGGGCGCTAAAGTCGATGCGTCGGTTTCTTACTGACGCCGGAGCCACACCATGAAACCCTATAAAGGCTATTACGCGAAGGTGGAATACGATCCTCATGCACGCCTGATGCATGGCGAAGTGGAAGGATTACGCGATGTCATCACCTTTCAAGCGACATCCGTATCCCAATTGGAAAAAGCATTTCATGCGTCAGTAGATGACTATCTGGAATTCTGTGAGACGCGAAATGAAAGCCCGGAAAAGCCTTCCTCCGGCAGATTTGTTCTGCGCGTTGATCCGTCGCTGCACAAGGCAATCCAGCAATCCGCTGCTGCGGAAGGCAAGAGTCTCAATGCGTGGATGATTGAAGCCGCGACACAGCGAGTGGCGACGGTACATCAGAGCCGCAGCCGCAAGAAAGCAGCGCGATCTTCAGCCGGTTGAAAGTGATATTGAGCCTCTGAATAACCCACCTCAATTGGTTTATAAGGAAAGTAGGTTTATAAGGAAAGTAGGAAGGAAGGAAACAAGGAAAATAAGGATGCTTATCTGTGTTTTTTCCTACCGGGCATTCTGAATAACCTCCAAGACGGTTGGGCATGGCCTCTAAGGAAGGCAGGAATGCAGGGAAAAGCCCTTGTTTTCATGCAGCTCTTTTCCTGCTTTCTTGCCTTCCTTAGAGGCAAAACGGTTATTCAGCGACCTCTCTTGATTGAGGTTATTCAGAAGTCCATATTTCGATCACGCCCCCACAATATGCTCGCGCCTGCCCGTGACACCCTTCATCGCATTTCTCGTATCGACGATCAGTGCTGCATGGTCCGCCACGAACTGCCAGTCGTAAGCTGCGTGATTGGTCGCAATCAGCACGCAGTCATAGCTCGCCATCGAATCAGGTGATAGCTCGACGCTCTTCATTTGCAGGTCGTACTTGCGCATCTTGTGCGTCGCAGGCACATGCGGATCGTTGTAATCCACAGCAGCGCCCAAGGCTTCGAGCTTCTCAATCAGCTCCAGACTCGGACTCTCACGCACATCATCGATGTTCGGCTTATACGCCAGGCCGAGCACCAGAATGCGCGAGCCTTTGACCGCCTTGCCGCGATCATTGAGCGCCAGGCTCACGCGATGCACCACATAATCAGGCATCGCGTGATTCACCTGTCCGGCAAGCTCAATAAACTTCGTCGGCTGCCCGACTTCGCGGGCCTTCCACGTGAGATAAAACGGATCGATCGGAATGCAGTGCCCGCCCAGACCCGGCCCGGGATAAAACGGCATGAAGCCGAAGGGCTTGGTCGCAGCCGCCTCAATCACTTCCCACACATCAATGTCCATCGCGGTGAGCACTACCTTGAGCTCATTGACCATCGCAATGTTGACGGCACGGAAAATATTTTCCAGGAGCTTGGCAGCCTCAGCCACCTCCGCGCTGGAAACCGGAATGACTTTCTTCACCGCTTTGCTGTAGAGCGCCGCTGCGACTTCGCCGCTGATCTTGTCGATGCCGCCCACGAGTTTGGGGATGGTGGTGGTGTTGTGATCCTTGCGACCGGGGTCTTCGCGCTCGGGTGAAAAGGCCAGCAGAAAATCGGTGCCACACTTAAAGCCGTTGGCTTCGAGGCGAGGCAGCATGACCTCGCGCGTGGTGCGCGGATAGGTCGTCGATTCGAGCACGACGAGTTGCCCTTGGCGCAAAGTACGGGCGATATCTTCGGTGGTCTTCTCGATGAAGCTCAGATCAGGTTCGAGGTGCCTGCCCAGCGGCGTAGGCACGCAGACGATGATCGCATCAGGCTCGCTGAGCCTGCTGAAGTCGGCAGTCGCGCTGGCGCGGCCGGTCTTGGCCATGGCGGTGAGATAATCTGCTCCGAGATGGCGCAGATAATTTTCGCCTTGGTGGATGTCCTTGATCTTGCGTGGATCAATGTCGAATCCCAGGACTGAAAAGCCCGCATCATGAAACGCCTTGAGCAGCGGCAAGCCGACATAGCCAAGGCCTATGACACCAATCACAGCCGAACGATCTTCGATTTTGGATGAAAGTTTGTTCACACCTCACATCGTACCTATTCACAGCCGCAGCGTCCTCGCTGCGCGAATTTCATCACAGCCGCAGCATCCTCGCTGCGCGTCCCTGAAACCTCCCCGCGTTTCGTGTCTCTAATGTTGTAGCCCCGCAAAGTTGCTGGGGTTGGAAGGCGGGACTAGAATCGCCCGCCTTACGTATGTTACTTTTATGATTCTGAACTGAGACATTGACCCGACTTGATGAAAGGATATGTCATGGCAAGCGACGCAGTACTCGAACTGACTGACGACAATTTTGACGCCGAGGTGCTCCAGAGCGATGAGCCGGTGCTGGTGGATTTCTGGGCTGAGTGGTGCATGCCTTGCCGGATGCTGGGGCCGACCATCGACGAACTGGCCACGGAATACAAAGGCAAAGTGAAAGTCGGCAAGGTCGATACCGACAACAACCGCGATGTCTCTGTGAAATTCGGCATCAGCGCGATCCCCACCGTCCTTCTCTTCAAAGGCGGCCAGATCGTGCACAAGTTTGTCGGCGTCCAGCCCAAGGCCGAATTCAAGAAGCACCTGGACATCGCCGCAGGCTAAGTTGTAAGAGCCAATCTCCGCCGCAGACAGCCAAGGATCGCTTCCTTGTTATACGAAGAGGCGGTCCTTATGGAAAAATGGATTCTGTACGCGATCGTTTCGATGATCTTTGCAGGCTTCACTTCCGTGATTGCCAAGATCGGACTGTCGGGCATCTCCGCAGAGCTTGGCCTATCGGTACGCACCTGTTTCGTCTTCTGTTTGGTGCTCGTCTTTGCCGCGATCTTTGTTCCGGCTGCGGAATTGCAGTCGCTCACGGCACGCAACTACCTCTGGCTGGGAATCTCAGCCGTCACCACGACTGTGTCCTGGATCTTCTACTACAAAGCGATCAAGATCGGCGAAGTTTCCAGCGTTGCCTTGATCGACAAAGGTAGTTTCGTCGTCGCCGTGCTGCTCGCCTGGCTCGTGCTAGGTGAAAAAATGACACTGAGAATCGCACTGGGCACTTTGCTGATCGTTGCAGGCTTATACGTCGTCTCTCGGAAATGAACACCCGAGGTCCGATGTGACCCGCTGCTTCCCATCTGACATCTGACATCTGACATCTGACTTCTGACATCTGACTTCTGACCTCTGCCTCCCATGCCCAACTTTCACCACCACAAACTCCCCAACGGCCTGACCCTCATCGCTGAACAAAACGATGATGCCCACACCTCTGCCGTCGGCTTCTTCGTGAAGACCGGCACGCGCGATGAGGACAAACCCGTCATGGGCGTGAGCCACTTCCTTGAGCACATGATGTTCAAGGGCACCTCGCGCCGCAGTGCCGATGATGTCAATCGCGAGTTCGATGAGATCGGTGCGAATTACAACGCCTTCACCAGCCACGAAGCGACCGTTTATTACGCCCAGGTGCTGCCTGAGTATTTGCCTCGCGCCATTGATCTGCTCGGTGACATGATGCGGCCGGCCCTTCGGGAAGAAGACTTTTCCATGGAGAAAAACGTCATTCTCGAAGAGATCAGCATGTACGATGATCGCCCGCAGTGGCGCTTGCAGGACACACTCGTCGAAAAATTCTTCGGCCAGCATCCCCTGAGCTACCGCGTCCTTGGTACCGCTGATTCCATCAAGGCGCTCACCGCTGATCAGATGCGCACCTATTTCAATCAGCGCTACAGCCCGGACAACATCACCGTCGCAGCAGCAGGGCGGATCGATTTCGCCAAGCTCATCGAAGAAGTTTCAAAGATCACGCAAAGCTGGGCGCCCACAGGTGTGCGCAGGCAATACGCTTCGCCCACCGCGCTGCCGCTGAGCGAGTCGATGACCGATGCGAAAGTCAACCGCCACTACATGGCCATGATGTGCCCCGGCCCCAGTGCTCAGGATGATCGTCGCTACACCGCCAAAGTCATCGCCGATGTGCTGGGTGATTCCGAAGGCTCGCGGCTTTACTGGGCGCTCATTGATCCAGGCCTGGCCGATGAAGCTGATTTTTCCTTCATGCCTTTTGATCAGACCGGCTCCTATTTCGCCTTCGCCTCCTGCGATCCTGATCGCGCAGCAGCAGTGGAAGAGATGCTCTTCAAAACACTCGACAACTACGCGGATTCGATTCAGCTCGATGAGATCGAACGGGCCAAAAACAAAATGGCAACACAGGCCACTCTGGCGGGCGAACATCCCGGCGGCCGCATGCGTGGCTTGGGTATGCAGTGGACCTATCAGGGCGAGTACCGCTCGATGAAAGAAGAGCTGAATCACATCATGGCCGTCACCGCTGACGATGTGAAAAACCTGCTGCGCGATATGCCCTTTGGACCGCGCACGATTGTGCGCATGGGGCCGGATGTGAAGTGATGGTTGTTAGTTTTCGGGGCATGCTATGAAGCTGGATGACATCACATACGATGCGGAAAATCTCTGGGAAGCCTCCGAGCAGCGGCAGATTTCCGCATGGACACTACTCAAGGCTGGCGACTGGGCCGGTGCCATGTATTTGGGCGGCTTGTCAGTCGAATGCATCATACAAGCCATGGCAGTGCAGGGCGGATATGCCCCTGATGCTTGGCACGATCTGAATCTGTGGCTGCTTAAGTGCCCAGCCCGATTCATCGATTCTGTCAAGAGCGGAGAGACGGCGCACCATTGGAGTCGCTTGGTCGCCGACTGGGATAATCGTTTGCGATATGTCGGCTGGAGCGGTTTGCTCGGTTACGTTCGCACTCGTAAAGCCTGGCGCAGACTCAAAGGCAATGATCGGGATAGAATGACGCAGTTCGTCAAGGATTTTCTGCATTCATCGCAAGTGATTCAGTTGAAAGGCATCGCCCAATGGCAACTATCGAACAAGTAGTCAATGCCCTCCGCGCAGAGATGCCCGCCATCAATGTCGAGGCTCTGGCCCAGCGACAAGCCAACCGTATCTACGGCATCGTTGTCGATCAGGCCTTCGCCGACTTGGATCACCCCGATCGCCAGGAGGTCATCTGGAACGCACTGAAAAAGCAAATCCCCGTTGCCGAACTTTCGCTCGTCGGCCCTATCTCCGCTCTCTCTCCCGAGGAAGCAGAACTTCGCTCCGCTGACGTCGCCTGAATTTCCATGCACCAAATTTCCGAAATCCTCGCCGACCTCAAAGCTGGCAAAATGATCGTGCTCATCGATGATGAAACTCGTGAGAACGAGGGCGATCTCGTCTGCGCTGCTCAGCTCGTCACGCCCGAGCTCGTCAACTTCATGATCCGTGAAGCGCGCGGCGTCCTCTGCGTTTCTCTCGCATCCGCCGGCTGCGATCGGCTCGATCTAAAACCCCAAGCCCCCGTCAACACCACCCAGCGAGGCACCGCTTTCACCATCACCGTCGATGCCGAGGAACGCTACGGCGTCACCACCGGCGTCAGCGCCAGCGACCGCGCCAAAACCATTCGCCTGCTCGCTGATCCCAATGCCAAAGCCGACGACTTCGCCCGCCCCGGCCACATCAATCCGCTGCGCGCCCGTGACGGCGGCGTACTCGTCCGCGCCGGCCAAACCGAAGGCTCCGTCGATCTATGCAGACTCGCCGGCCTCGAGTCTGCCTCCGTCATCATCGAAATCATGAACGAAGATGGCTCCATGGCCCGCCTGCCAGATCTCAAAAAAATCTGCGAGAAACACACCCTGAAAATGTGCAGTGTCGCTGATGTAATTCAGTACCGCCTTCAACGCGAAAAACTCATCGAGCGCATCGAGACCGCACCCTTCGAAAATGCCTTCGGCAAGTTCACCCTCATCGCCTACTCCAGCCTCGTCGATCCCCAGCCTCACGTCGCCCTCGTCTGCGGCAACGTCGGCAAACTCGATACCACCGGTCAGCCCATCGAAATCGCCGACCCCGTCCTCGTCCGCATGCACAGCCAGAATCTACTGGGCGATGTGCTAGGCGATATCACCGATCCCTCGGGCAACACTTTGGCCGCCTCAATGAAAGCGATTCAAGCAGAAGGCCAGGGCGCTGTCGTTTATCTCCGTCACGAAATGATGGGCACCGGCTTACTGCGAAAATTACAAACCCTCCGCCTCTCCGATGAAGCCCGCGCCATCTCCGGCCACACCTCCCACCAAGCCAAAGACGCCTACGGCATCGGCTCCCAAATCCTCCGCGACCTAGGCATCCGCAAAATGCGCCTCCTCACCAACCACCCCCATCACCCAACCGCCCTAAGCGGCTTTGGGTTGGAGATTAGTGAGTTTCAGAAAATTGAGGTGTAGGGTTGTAAATGGGATCGATCATGGTAGGTGATGCCCATCTTACAAAAAGAAGTTGCCCTCCAAGTTGCTTGGACTTAAATGTACTTTTACCCATCTTTCCCAGCTATCATAGGCGATAGGCATTTGTTGCGATATAAAACTACTATCTTGCAGTAGTTACAATGAGTGAAAAAGATATCGTGGGAAATACCTTGACAAGCCGACTCCGCAGGTTTATAATCTTTAATGTAATCAAGCCGCGATTTGACTTTTTCTATGAGAGGAATTGCCATGAACGACGACCAAATGCAAGCGAACTTGTTAGCGATGCGCACTCGAAGTGGCTCAGAAATCCCTGAAGTGATCGACATTGCCCCTGATCAAGTTGCAAGTTCTGCTCTAAAGCGATTGCTGGAAGAAGTTCAAAACGAGGATGCACGATGCAACGGCCAATTTGATAAATACGACCGCACGTACAACAGGCATAACCGGTAAAAATCATAGAAACACACAAACCAACATCGCATAGCACGCGAAGAAACCTCTGCGTTGGATTCATCGATGCGGTTTCTTCGCCTTTTGGGTGGGCTTATCGTGGGTGGCTTCTAACCGCTAGTAGAAACCATGACAATATGAACGACGGAGGATCCCATGGCCCAAGTCATGTATGACAGAGCGATTTTGTTTCAAGGACAGGTTCATAGCGTCACTCAAACTTGGAATGGGAACGAGATCGTCATTTCGTCTACTCCCGAAAATGTTCAACTCTGCGAGTTAATTAAAACGCTGCTTCGTAAGGAAGGGCAAATTACTCTTCGTCTCATCAACGGAATCTTCGAGATCGTGTTGCCAAGTTAGATAGAAGACGATCTCAACAGGAATTCGCTCTCACCTGTGACCTTAAAGGCATAGCATGAGTCAGATAGACACTGTTCTGCTCAAGGTGGCAAGTCGCTGCAATATCAATTGCGACTATTGTTACATTTATCAATTGGGGGATGGCGGATGGGCACGTATGCCCAAAACGATGTCAACTGATACCATCGTTGCTGTAGTAAGTGCATTAAAGGAGTTGGCTGATAGACAAGGGAAGGGTTTTTCTGTCGTTTTACATGGTGGCGAACCCTTACTTCTCGGGTTTGATAAACTCGCACTCCTATTGAAAGAGTTGCGACGGACTTTACCTAACGATTGCGGACTTTCAATTCAGACAAACGGCATCCTTCTTTCCTCGAATGTTCTCGAACTTTGTGCGCGAACAAAGACGAACATAGCGGTAAGTCTGGATGGGCCTGAACGAATTCACGATCGGCACAGGAT
>ENA-ORBV01000758-ORBV01000758.1-microbial-mat-metagenome-genome-assembly--contig:-NODE-758-length-73653-cov-18.233867_pt1 | contig 73653 bp, 61 predicted proteins | sample MGYA00237777_ERZ505514 | MGnify/ENA primary metagenome ERZ505514 (study PRJEB26160, sample SAMN06269048) | microbial mat metagenome | isolation source: Oligotrophic lake microbial mat | place...
GTGACCATCAATGCGCAACCTGAGTGTACTATTACCGGCAATGATTTTCTTTGTCAGGCGGGGCAATCCACGCAATTATGTGTACCTGCCGGAGCTGCTTCTTACAGATGGAGTACAGGGGCAACCACCAATTGTATTTCAGTAAATGCCGCAGGAACCTATTCTGTAACCGTCACTAGTGCAAGCGGTTGTATCAGCAATTGTAGCAAAACGGTGACCATCAATGCGCAACCTGAGTGTACTATTACCGGCAATGATTTTCTTTGTCAGGCGGGGCAATCCACGCAATTGTGTGTGCCTGCCGGGGCTGCTTCTTATGAGTGGAGTACGGGGGCAACCACTAATTGTATTTCAGTAAATGCCGCCGGAAATTACTCGGTGACTGTCACTAACGCAAGCGGTTGTAGCAGTGTTTGTAGTAAAACGGTGACCATCAATGCCCAACCTAATTGTACCATTACCGGAGATGATTTTCTTTGTCAAGGGGCACCATCCACACAATTGTGTGTGCCTGCCGGAGCTGCTTCTTACAAATGGAGTACAGGCGCAACCACTAATTGTATTACCGTAAGTACCGCCGGAAATTATTCTGTAACGGTGACTAACGCAAGCGGTTGTAGCAGTATTTGTAGTAAAACGGTGATCATGAATTCTCCACTTGCTGATATTATTACCAGCAATAATATAAATTGTTTAGCAGACTCTGCCAGACTCTGTGTAAATGCCAATTATGCCGCCTATCGGTGGAGTACAGGGGAAACCACACCTTGTATCACGGTGAATAGTCCTGGCACTTATAGCATTGTGATCACAGGCACAAATGGTTGTACCATGACAGATACAGTGGTGGTTGCGCAACCACTGGCACCGACGTGTTCGATTACTTTGACTGGCAACACTGCACAGGTAATTGCTACGGGTGGCAAGCCGCCTTACACGTACAAATGGAGTAATAATGCGATTACCAATATTATCACCAATCTGCAACCAGGTATTTATAAAGTAACAATCTCCGACGCTAACGGCTGTAATTCTTCCTGCGAGGTGGAAATGAAAAACGCGCTCTGTATCAATCTAACCCGTGCAGGTACGATTGGATTTGACCAGACGCTCTGCGGACCAGGTGCTGATCCGGCACCGATTGTAGAAACGGGTCCGCCATCCCCATCCAGTAGCATCTGCCCAATCGAATATATGTGGATGAAAAGTACAATAGGCGGTGTGTTCAACAACATTCGTTGGCAGCCAATTGAAGGTGCTTATTCTAAAAATTACGATCCGGGACCTATTTTCGTAACCACTTATTTCATTCGCTGTACCCGCAGAGCAGGTTATGCGTTTATTGAGACGAATGCTGTAAAAATCACAGTTGGTAATCAAGTCGTTGCAAAGATTGAAGGTCCTTCCGTAGTTTGCACCGATGTACTGGTTACTTTCAAATCAACAAGTCCCGGTAGCCAATCCAATTTCTCTTGGGATTTTGGGCCCGCTGCTACCCCTCGCTATGCCAATGGCGCTGCGCCGAAAGTGTCTTTCTCTTCCTTTGGTCTCTTTGAGATCAAGCTGAGTATAACGCAGGGGAATTGTACTTCTACCGCATCGCGACGACTTGATGTGTACAGAGTTTGTCCTAATTTAAATCTTCGTGTTAATCTCACCGATGACAAGCAAGTGCAAGTGAACTGGTCGGTTCGAAATGAAGGAGAAAACGATCCTTATGTGATTGAACAATCGGATGATGGGAAAGCATTCCAAGCCATTGGTCAGATGTTGACGCCCAAGCTTACCAATAAGGATCAATTAGAATACGAGTACATAGATATAGCACCAAAAGCTGGTTGGAATTATTACCGCGTCATGACCGTGGATCGTGCCGGCAATCAGACGTACTCAGCGGTTGAAGAACTGATAAGGTACGCCGACTCTAAGTTGTTGCGCGCTTATCCCAACCCGGTGAGTGAGAAACTTATAGTAGCAATTTTTGATACGCTCGGCGATGAAGTACAAATGCAGGTAAGTGACATCAATGGGACGATACTGCAAACAGTGACTCCTCCTGCGGATGTGAAGCATCAAGAAATTGACTTTTCTACGCTTCCATCGGGTACTTACTTTATCAAAGTGCGCTACGGCAAAAATGATGTAAAAGTACTCAAAGTGGTAAAGAACTAATACCAGTAGGCAGTTGACAGTATGCAGCTTGCAGTCAAGTAATCAAGCATATTTAGATTATAGAATAAATTTAACTTAAGTTATTGATTGTCAACTTATTGATGGACTACCAACTGCCAACTTTAAACTGCCTACTTACTTACAATGAATAATAGTCATGTATTTAAAATGCTTTAGTACATCGTTTTCATCTTTTTAGTACTAAAGTAGATGTAGATAGGAGAAGGCTGCTTTCAACAAGTTGGAAGTAGCCTTTTCTATTATATTTCGTATCTTCCATTGCTTTTGCGACAACCCGTACGACAGGGTGTGAATATTACAACTTTAAAAATGACTATACATGAACATTACGCAACAACCGTTGTTTGAACACTGATAACTATTTGATTATCAATGTCTTTTATTTTATTGATAAGGTATAGCACTTGAAAATGTGTGAATAATGCAACTCTTTTTCAGAATTGTGCAACATTTCCTCGTCGTAAGTTGCACACCTTTGTAGAGAGACAATCCATGCCCGCCAAATCAAGGAACAGTACCATTCTAAGCAAAAAATAAATTGAAACTCTACATCAAGTACATGGTCTCTATTCGCTGCAAAATGATAGTGAAGGCAGAGTTGGACAAACTCGGGCTGCACTATGGCGTAGTGGAACTAGGGGAAGTGGAGATTCAAGAAAATATTACAGAGAAACAGCGAGACCAATTGAAAAGTGCTTTATTGAAGTCAGCGTTGGAGTTGATGGACGACAAAAAAGCCATCTTAATTGAAAAAATAAAAAGCGTCATCGTAGAAATGGTGCATTATGAAGACGAAGTACCCCGTGTAAAAAATTCAGATTATATCAGTGAGAAACTCAAGCATGACTATACTTACCTCGCCAACCTCTTTTCAGAAGCAACCGGTATCACTATTGAGCATTTCGTCATCGCGCACAAAATCGAAAAGGTAAAAGAATTACTTTTGTACGACGAACTCAATCTCACCCAAATAGCGTACCAACTCAACTACAGCAGCGTGGCGCATTTGTCCAACCAATTCAAAAAAGTCACAGGCTTGACGCCTTCTTTCTTTAAACACCTCAAAGACAAACGACGTGGCACACTGGAAGATGTTGAGTGATGTAACGCTTTTTTTGGAAAAATGTAATGCTTTCCAACTTAAAAGAGATACCTTATACAGTGAAAATTTTATTTGTAATGATTCGTTGGAGTAAATTAAATTTTAACAATAATTATGTGCAGTTACTATTTGCGTTGGGCGCACTTTGTATGAGCCTCTTGTTAAGTGATGCATTTATGGCTAAAATGAAATAAATAATACCTTATAATACCAATTTCATGTCAATTTATATGCAGACCATCTGGCTTTTTTTATTGTCTATACCCATTGCTTGCATTGCATGGACGGTTACACATGAAGAGATATTTAAAGAACCAAGAGATTATTGCATCAGACGAAGCCTGCATGGTAAAACGTTAATGGAACGAAAGTTTTTCTACCTCTTTACTTGCGAGTATTGCTTTAGCCATTACGTTGTCATTTTGTTTTTGTTTTTGACTGGTTACAAATTACTCATGGATAATTGGATCGGTTATGTTATTGCAGGATTTTCATTGGTATGGATAGCAAATACTTACATGAGCTTATTCGGGTTGATAAGGCAGGGTATAAAAAAGGAGAAAGTGGAAATCGAAATAATGGAGCAAGAATCAAAGAAGTAACTAAGTAGGCAATTTACAGTTGGTAGTCAGCAGTCGCTCAATCTATTGACAAACAACAACTTAAGTTGGATTTATTTTATAATTTAAATATGCTTACTTAAATAACAATTGTTGAATTTAAAGAATACTATAATTATTGTAATGTTCGCTCAAATATTTTATGGAAAACTTTTTACAGCAAGTTGCAGGAATTATTGGTATATTAGGTATTATTCTCCATGAGAAAATGCTTACGCCAAGTCAATCCCTTTATCCAAATACACTTCCTGAATCGCATTTAATAAAGCCGCGCCTTCCGCAAAAGGTCGTTGAAATGCTTTTCGACCAGAAATAAGTCCAGAACCACCTGCCCGTTTATTGATGACCGCCGTGCGCACTGCTTCTCTCAAATCACTTTCGCCAGACGACGCGCCGCCGGAGTTGATAAGTGGAATTTTTCCCATATAACAATTCGCTACTTGATAGCGACACAAGTCAATCGGATGGTTGGAGGTAAGTTGGGTATAAATACGTTTATCAAGTTTGCCGTAAGAAGAGCCGCCTGTGTTCAACGCCGTGAACCCACCATTATTTTCAGGCAGTTTTTGTTTGATAATATCCGCTTGAATCGTAACGCCCAAATGATTCGCCTGACCCGTCAAATCTGCGGACAAATGATAATCTTTCTCTTTTTTGAAAGCGTCGTTGCGCAAATAACACCACAAAATAGTAGCCATGCCGAGTTGATGCGCCTCCTCAAATGCTTCCGACACTTCCACAATTTGCCTGCCAGACTCCTCCGAACCAAAGTAAATCGTAGCGCCTACTGCCACCGCGCCCAAATTCCACGCTTCATGCACGGAGCCAAACATTTTCTGGTCTGCTCTATTCGGATATGTAAGTAATTCGTTATGATTTATTTTTACAATGAATGGAATTTTATGTGCATACTTTCTTGAATTCAAAGCCAACCCGCCAAACGTAGTCGCCACCGCGTTACAATTTCCTTCGATCGCTAATTTTATGATATTTTCCGGGTCGAAATACATCGGATTTGGCGCGAAAGATGCACCCGCACTATGCTCAATTCCTTGGTCCACTGGCAAAATGGACAAGTAGCCCGTTTGCGCCAAGCGTCCAGTGTTGAACAATTGTCCTAAACTTCTAAGCGTTTGGGAATTGCGATTGGACAAAGCATAAACATTGCGCACGGGGTCGGGCGTGGGCGCGTGAATCGTATCTTTTGGAATGGTTGTAGAAGTGTGCTCCAATAAATACGCGGCTTCCTCGCCTAAAATGGATTCAATGTTGGTAGATTGGGTCGAAATCATAGTGAGAGTATTTTATTCGTCGTATGAATTTAATTGATGTAATGTAATAGAACTTGTTTAAAATTGAAGATCTTATCTAACATGAATGGAATAACTCGGCTCTGCGTTCCCTTATTTAACCACAAGGCGCACAAAGTGTTCCTTGTGAACATGGTGAAAATCCTTGTGCCTTTTGTGGTTAAAGGTATTGTTGGCTTGACACTTACGACTTTGTTAGTACCCATTCGGAAAACATATTCTATATTTTCGTCCATTTTAAACAAGTTCATAATGCAAAATGCTTCCGCAAAATCCGCTAAAAAAAATAACGGCTCTGCGATCTCTGCGCCTCTGCGGTTAAAAAGAAAGGTGCTTTAGCACTTACAACGCTGTGTCCATTGTGGTTCTTCACAAGATATTTAAAAAGTAAAGCAAAAGTGCTACAAATTGCGTTAATTTGAATTTGATTCAACGAATAAATTATCCTAACCATGCGACAAGGTTTTCTCATTGATATGGACGGCGTTATTTATGGCGGCAACACGCTTATTCCAGGTGCCGATACATTTATTGAACAGTTGCAAAAACGCGACATTCCATTTCTGTTTCTCACCAATAACAGCCAACGCACCCCGCGCGATGTCGTGAACAAACTCACCGGACTCGGTATCTCGGCAGAGGAAAAAAATGTTTTCACCAGTGCGATGGCGACCGGCTGGTTTCTGGCGCGCCAAAAGCCAAATGGCACGGCGTACGTGTTGGGCGAGGGCGGCTTGATCAATAGTTTACACGAAAATGGCTACTCCTTGGTCACGCAAAACCCCGATTTCGTAATCGTCGGCGAAGGACGTAATTTCACATTGGAAATGGTAAACCATGCGGTGGACTTGATTTTAGAAGGCGCGAAACTCATTGCCACCAACCTCGACCCCTCTCCCAAGAAAAAAGGTTGGACGAATTTAGGCATCAAAGCCGTCATCGCCATGATAGAAGAAGCCACCGACACGAAAGCCTTTTCGGTGGGCAAACCCAACCCCGTGATGATGCGCGTGGCACGTAAGAAAATTGGGCTGGAAACCGCATACACCACGATGATTGGCGATACCTTAGACACCGATATTCTTGGCGGTATTCAGGTTGGCTATCGCACGATTCTCACCCTTACTGGCGTTTCCAAGCGCGAGGATTTAATCCGATACCCGTTCAGTCCAGACATTATCGTTGATTCTATTGCGGATTTAAATCTGGATGAATTGCTGTCAGAACCTTCGCCTGAAAAGACGGAACCGGCGCTGAAGAATTACAGCTAAAGCAAGAGAATAGGAGGATAAGAAGATAGGATGGGACAATGCAAAATGAAAGAATGAAGAATAAACTAAGTGCCTCTGCGGTTGAAAAAAATGCGGTGAGGGCAACGCAAAAAGCGCAAAAAATCTGCGAAATCTGTGGGACAACAAGCGACAAGGGAAAATAAAAAATCTGCGCTATCTGCGAAATCTGCGGGAGACGCCAAGTCTTATCAAAACGTTACTGCTGCGTTAAGAAGTGTTAAAAGCTACCTTCATCCCAGCGTTTCGGCTATTTTTATCGCTAAATATTAAAATATGAATATACCTAACACCCAACCAGACAACTTCGTAGAAGGCAAACCGCCCATTTTCCGCACTTGGAATCAGCTCTATATTTTTGTACTCGCCATGCACGCAGTCATTGTAGTGCTTTTTTATCTATTTAAAATTACCTTTTCCTAAAAAAGTCAGAGGTCAGAAAGAAGCGTAATCACCTATCACCAAATCACCCTTCAATATGCACACGCTCGATTGGATTATACTATTCGGAGTTTTGTTTTCCATCGTCGCTTACGGCATCTGGAAATCGCGCCACGTAAAGACCGCCAAAAGCTACTTGCGCGGCGACGACGACCTGAAATGGTGGGCAATCGGCTTGTCCATCATGGCGACGCAGGCGAGCGCCATCACGTTTCTCTCCACACCCGGACAAGCCTACGAAGACGGGATGCGATTCGTGCAATTTTACTTTGGAATGCCACTGGCAATGGTGTTTCTGTGCATTGTGGTGCTACCCATTTATTATCGCCTCAAAGTGTACACCGCTTACGAATATTTGGAAAGCCGTTTTGACTTGAAAACGCGTACCCTCACCGCTTTACTTTTTCTCACACAACGCGGGCTGGCGGCGGGTTTGACGATTTATGCACCGAGTATTGTACTATCCGCACTCTTGGGTTGGTCGCTCAATTTCACCATTTTCTTCATGGGTATTTTTGTGATTCTGTACACGGTTTCTGGCGGTACCAAGGCAGTGAGCGTCACGCAACAACAGCAAGTCTTAGTCATTTGGACGGGTTTAATTATCGCAGCGGTCATGATTTTTATAAAATTGCCGGCGGATATAAGTTTCGGCGATACCGTGAATATTGCAGGTAAAATGGGCAAGTTAAACACGATAAATTTCGGTTTTGATTGGAAGGATCGTTATAATTTTTGGACAGGAATGTTTGCCAGCGTGTTTTTATTCATGTCTTATTTTGGAACAGACCAGTCGCAAGTGCAGCGTTATTTATCGGGCAAGTCCTTGACAGAGAGCCGATTGGGGTTGTTATTTAATGGAATATTTAAAGTGCCCATGCAGTTTATTATATTGTTTATTGGAATTCTCGTATTTGTCTTTTTTCAATTCAATCAGCCGCCAGTCCACTTTGTAGATGCCAATATTGAAAAATTAAAAAACACCCCTTCCGAAGCTCGTTACAACGAATTGGAGCAACAATACACCACCATTTTTAACGAACGACAAACGGAAGTACGCCAACTGCTTTCTGCCATAGAAAAAGACGATGAAAGCGCCGTCAGTACTGCACAATCGCGCATTCAAGACCTTCAAAAACAAGATACGGACATCCGCAATCAAGTCAAAGACCTCATCAAACAACAAAGCCCGGAGACCTCCACCCGCGACACCGATTACGTTTTTCTCACTTTTGTAGTCAATTATTTACCAATCGGTATTGTAGGTTTATTATTGGCAGTTATTTTTTGTGCGGCATGGTCGGCGAGCGCGTCCGAGTTGAGCGCATTGTCCACGACGACGGTTGTAGATTTATACCGCCGCTCGTGGGTGAAAGACCGCTCCGACAGCCATTATTTATTAGCTTCTAAAGGATTCACCGTGCTGTGGGGCGCGATAGCACTGGGTTTTGCGTCCATTGCAAGGCAATTTGAAAATCTCATTCAAGCGGTAAATATCATCGGCTCTATCTTTTATGGCGTGATTCTGGGCATCTTTTTCGTTGCCTTTTTCCTAAAAAAAGTAGGCGGCACGGCAGTGTTTATCGCAGCGCTGATTAGTGAGGCATTGGTGATTGCCATTTACTTTTATGGAGATATTGCCTTTTTGTGGTTGAATTTTATCGGGTGCGCGCTGGTGATGTCGTTGGCGATTGTGTTGGAATTATTTGTGGGTAAGAAAAGTATTGCTTTGTAACAAGTTATTTGTATTTGAAACTTTTTATCTTTATTACGTGTTTTATGTAAAATATCCCTATAATGTATCTGGCAAATGGTTCTATTATATATTTTGATGAACTACCTATAATAAATCTACAAGTATTAAAAATTACAACAATTCAAAACTTTAAATATGCTTACAATACATCCACAATACATCAAGGATGCGAATGGTAACGAATCGTTGGTTATTCTTTCTGTAGTAGAGTTTGATGCCATTATGGAGGAGTTGGAAGGGTTGGAAGATATTAAACGCTATGACGAAGCCAAAAAAGAAGATACTGGCGAACGCATTTTATTTTCTGATTACTTAAAAAGCAGAAAACAAAAAAATGCCTAATTACACCATCATCTTGTCTAAAACTGCGCAAAAACAATTAGATAAGCTCTCTGATACTATTGCCGAGCCTATTCTGGAATCCATTGCTGGCTTAGCAGAAAACCCGCGTCCACAAGGTCACCGAAAATTAAAAGGCAGAGATGGCTACCGTATTAGAACGGGTGATTACCGCATCATCTACGACATTTTGGATGCCGAACTTATCGTTGATATTATAACACTCGGACATAGAAAGGACATTTACGAGTAACCAAAAATGTCAATCGTGCATTTGAATTTTACCAAAACGGTAGCCCACTTTGAGGAATATATCTCTATCTAAATAAAAATAAAACGCTTTAGATTGTGGCAGAGGCAGGCGTTATTTACATTTATTTCAGGCAAGATATTGCATTTTTGTGGTTGAATTTTATTGGGTGCGCGCTGGTGATGTCGTTGGCAGTGGTGTTGGAGTTGTTTGTGGGTAAAAAAGGGGTTGCGTTCTGAGAAAGAAAGTGGTCAGACGAATAACTCGTCTAACCACTTGTTGTTAGCCAAGTGATGCTGATGCATTAGACACTATTTTATTCTTTTATTACTTTTTTACAGATAATCCCTTTTGCAGTGGTAAGTTTTATAAAATAGGGCGCATTGGATAAAGGAGCCAAAGAAACATTTACTTCTTTTGAATTTACCTTAGCAGTATAAAGTAATTTCCCCACCAAATCATAAATTTTATACGACAACATAAATGCTTCTTTCGAAATAATATTTAGAATATCGATCGTGGGATTAGGAGATAGCTCAATTTGGTCTTCTGGCAAAATGTTTGGTAGACTGGTTGTCTGAGACAGTATTTTCAAAAATAAATTTAACAAACTTTATAATTATCTATTCACTCTCTTCACTCACACTCGCCATCTGCGGACTCATCATTGCAATCGCCAATATCGGCAAGGACACTACAATCACCGTCACAAAAAGATACGTGTAAGGAATTTGTATGAAATTATAGAAAATGACTAAATAGATTTTGAGGCTTGCTAACAGATAAATTTGATAATTTAATTTATTCCTGAATGTATAAAAAATAAATCCTAAAATGGCTACTACGAGTAATGTAATGATAAGGTGCGCTTTTTGTAAAATACCTATCGCGTTGTTAAATCTCCATCAATTGTATCATAAAAAACAGAAGCAAAACCTACCCCTCTAAATAACTGTACCGGTTTTTCGCCGGGCTGTTGCCACGATTGTCCACTCCACTCGCCCAATGCCGCTTTGGAATGATAACTATACGCATTAAAAAATATATCACCATCCACACTCAAAAATGGTAAAACGTAAATAACTAAAACGCCTATTGCACAAATGGAAGAAATAATAATCGCATTCCTTTTACTTTCTACAAAAAATAAAATTAAAATATATAATGGAAGCCATAGCACCAGCGAATAACGAGACAGCAGACATACAAGAATGCCCAAAGCCCTCCAAACATTGGATTTACTAAAAATACTCAGACTTAGCAAAAGGTAAAAACCGGCTATCATCGTCTCAATGGTAGCACCCAAAATGGTCGGTTCGCCCTTCGCCAAACTTATAAAGGTTGCAAACGCGACTAATAAAAGGATGGCATAGCGCTCGGTCGTTATCTTTTTTCGCAATGCAAAAACGGCAAAAGCTATAATGCTACTAAAAAATATTGCAAAACTAATCCAACGATAATCCACATTTAACGCTTCTGCAAACGTGAAGGGCAACCATTGCAAAGGCAAGTAAGTTGGAAATAAATCATACCCCCAATCTGATATAACTTTGTAAGGAAATTCGCCATATAATAACCGATTGACTAATACCGATACTTGTGGAATAATATCGGAGTATTTTATATCAATAGGCATTACTTTCATTATTTTATTTAGCAACAAAGCACTCAATAAAATGCCGACTGTTGTATAGCTATAAAGAAAAAATTGTTTGGAAAAAGGAATGGGTTGTTCGCGTTGAAGCGTAGCTTGGGTATTCGTAAAAGCGAGATAGATGCCCGCCACGCCAATAGCGAGCGACAGCCCGAAAAAAATAAGCGCGCTGTTGTAATGTCCAAAATCTTGGCGCATAAAGGTAATCATGCCTGCCTCCAAAAGGAAGAAAAGCATTAGCAAGGGTTCTTAGAATGGCTCTGTTCATAGCTGGTGATTAAGGAGGTGCACCGCAAAAGTATTTTATTCCAGCCGTTACACAAAGAATGTTGTATGCTCGACGTTTTTTTATTTTAAAATTTATTCATTAAAACCATTTTGTTAACTGTTTTGGTGTTTGAACAAAGGTTTGCTATCGGCTGTTTATCTATTATAATAACTTAGATTAAGTAAATTATAATTTGTAAATAATTGATAGTGAGCCGTTAAATACATTTTTATTAGATGTGATACATTTCTAAATGCACCACATTTTACCTACTTACTATCAAAAAAGCCGATTAAAACCGATGTCAACTAAAACCGCAACTCTCCCCGTTCAGGTAGCCGGTATGGGCGCTATTCCACACAAAAAAGGAGTTATGTTTCGAGTGTGGGCACCCAATGCTGCCAAAGTCCTCGTCTATGGTTCGTTCAATGATTGGAAACCGAAAACCGCAACTTCATTACAACAAGAAAATCAAGGCTACTGGGCTGGCAATGTGACAAAAGCAAAAGCAGGTGACGAATATAAGTACATCATTGTCACGCATGAAGGACACGAATTGCAACGCAACGACCCGTATGCGCGTGACATAACCAATTCGGTCGGCAATTCGGTGGTGTATGACCCAACTGCTTTTGACTGGAAAGACGATACTTTTAAAATGCCACCGTGGAACGAATTGGTTATTTATGAACTGCACGTCGGCACTTTCAACGCTCCGAAAGAAGGCACACCAGGTGATTTTCATACCGCATTAAAAAGATTGCCTTATCTTAAAAAATTGGGTATCAACGCAATAGAAGTAATGCCTGCTACGGAATTCGCCGGAGACTACTCTTGGGGTTATAATCCCGCACATCCCTTTGCGATTGAATCGGCGTATGGCGGACCAGATGCGTTTAAGACTTTTGTAAATACTTGTCATAAACATGATATTGCTGTAATATTAGATGTAGTGTATAATCATTTTGGTCCGAGTGACTTGGATTTATGGCAATTTGATGGCTGGAATGAAAATGGGAAAGGCGGTATTTATTTTTATAATGATTGGCGTAGCCAAACGCCCTGGGGCGAAAACAGACCGGATTACGGCAGGTCGGAAGTGCGGCAATATATTCGGGATAATGCGATGATGTGGCTCGAAGAATACCATTGCGACGGGCTTCGCATGGACATGACGCCTTATATTCGCAATGTGCATGGAGATGAGCATCCAGGCAATGACTTGAAAGAGGGTTCTGAAATGTTGAAATGGATTAACGGCGAAATCGCGCATAAATATCCCGGAAAAATTACGATTGCAGAGGATTTACATGGCTTGAATTTCTTGACGGCGAAGGTCGAAGACGGCGGCTGCGGCTACGGTTCGCAGTGGGATGCGGATTTTGTGCATCCGGTGCGCGAGGTGCTCACGGCTACTTACGACGGCGACCGCGATATGGAAAAAATTCGGCGAGCCATTCTACGTCGTTATAATCATGATGCGTTTCAAAGAGTTATTTACACCGAAAGTCATGATGAAGTTGCCAATGGTAAAGCGCGGCTACCAGAAGAAATTTCCGGGGGAGATGTAAATAATTATTATGCCAAGAAACGCGCTACGCTTGGAGCAGCACTCGTTTTTACCGCACCGGGTATTCCTATGTTGTTTCAAGGACAGGCGATTTTGGAAGATAAATGGTTTTCGGATACCGACCCGATTGACTGGGAACGATTGGATTTATTTAGTGGTATTAATAAGTTGTTTCAAGACCTCGTCCGCTTGCGAAAGAATATGGACGGTGATACCAAAGGCTTGACGGGTCAGCATACGCATATTTTATATTTGAATTATAATGAAAAAGTCGTTGCTTTTCATCGTTGGGAGCATGGCGGCAAGGGCGACAGTACGGTTGTCATTCTAAATTTTCGCGACCATAGCCACGATGCTTATCAGATACCTTTTCCGGCAGGCGGCGAGTGGAAATTGCATTTTAATAGTGATAAGGAATGTTATGATGAAGATTTCATCGGTCATCCAACGCATGACGTAAAAGTGGGCGACAACGGCGTAGGTGTTGTTTCTTTACCAGCTTACGCGGCTTTGATTTATACGTTGTAAGATGATTTGCTAATAATCACACAAAATAGAAGCAAGTTGAAATACAGCTAAAGCTCTTTAAACTAAAAAGTGCTGTACTTAGTGAAAGTGCAGCACCTTTTTTTATACATCTTGAAAACCAGAATTTATACATACTAAAATAGACGCATTTAACGTTGATACAATAAATTTCATCTAACACCAAAAACCTTAAAAATCATGGAAGAAAGAGCACCCGTCTCGCCGTACAAATTTCAGTACGCCGTAAAATTTATCTGCACCTCCGACATTCCCGGTACCTCGCAACAATCGCCTGGACTACTCCCCGGAAACTACCAAACTGCCGTCAATATTCACAATCCGACTGAGCCATCTGCACGCCTCCGCAAAAAGCTGGCAATGCCCGGTCAAATTTCAAAATGGAAAGACAGCAGCCTCAAATACGACGAAGTAGAACAAGTCAACTGCGGACACGTACAAAGTTTTGAACTCCAACTCATCCACGGTTTCGAGGGCTTTTTGGTCATCGAAAGCACCCAAAGTCTGGACGTAGTCGCCGTTTACACCGCAGCTCCCATCGGCGGACAAGTGTCCAGCATAGACGTAGAGCAGGTAAAAGAACGACGCATTTAAGGAAATACCAGATACCAGACACTCCGTGCTATGCTATGTACTAAATACTAAATGCCAAGTACCAAATACTAATTACCAATACTTTCACACAAACACACACCGAAGGCTTTTGCGCTTGCAAAAGCCTTCTTTTTTCTACTTTCATCTATCAAACCACACACTTCATCTATCATTATTTCGTTCTTGGCGCAAGAATGCTTAATTTCATACTATAATCGTTCAAAATTTATAACAAACAATCTGAGACATGTTAAAGAGAACCTTGATTTTATTAGTTGCATTAGTAAGCACGATTGCCATTCAAGCACAAGACGTAGATGCAATCCTGAAAAAGTCTATTGAAAACACGGGCGGTACAGCCAAATGGAAAGCGTTGAAAACCACCAAAATGGAAGGCACGGCTTCTATGCAAGGCTTGGAAATCGCAGGCGTTATGTACGGAAAAGCGCCGAGTTTAAGTCGTCAGGAATTTAGCTTGCAGGGCAAAAGTATGGTGCAGGCTTATGATGGCACTACTGCTTGGACCATCAACCCATTTGCAGGTGGTGACGAGCCTCAAAAAATGGGCGAAGACGAGGCAAAAGAAATGACCAGCCAAAAATTTGAAAGTGAATTTATTGATTACAAAACGAAAGGAAACACCGTAGCACTGGAAGGCAAAGACACGATAGACGGCGCGGAAACATTCAAAATAAAGCTGACGAAAAAGGACGGCGACGTGGAGTATCATTATTTTGATACCGAAAATTATGTGCCGATTATGGTGAAAACGTTCGTAAAAGCAGGTCCTGCCAAAGGACAAGCTTCTGAAACGTATCTCAGTGATTACCAAGAAGTGAGCGGCTTATTTTTTCCTTTTTTCATTGAAACCAAAATGGGCGGACAGTCGGTGATGAAAATCACGCTTAAATCTGTAAAGGTCAACGAACCCTTGGAAGATAAACTCTTCGCGTATCCGAAAAAGTAAGATAGCAGTGTAAAAACGAGGTGTCATCTTGCGCGCAAGGTGACATCTCTTACGTTATAGCGCGTTTTTTCTTTTTGTATCTCAACATTATTTTGCGCCACTTATGACTTGATTGGAACGCGGATGATGCGGATTGAGCGGATTCCCGCGGATTTTTTAAAACCTGCATTAAACACAGTGTAAAGTAAGTTTTTTGTATTTCCTCCCGCTACCCTCATTCCCCAAGGGGACAACCCTCCCGCGCGTGGACACCCTTTAGGGATGGGGTAAGCGAAGACAGTTTTTATCAGAAAACTTATTTTACAGTGTATTTAATTATAATTCCTTGCTATCCAGTATCAAATTCTACTAATTTGCATAGTTAGGAATGAATAAAGTGTAAAATCCGCTCAATCCGCATCATCCGCGTTCCAATCAAATCATAAGTGGCGCACGCAACACAACCAATCAAAAAGTTTATGAAAAAAGTAATCCTTACATTCAATATCTTCCTTTTTATATTTTCTATAAATGCCCAAACGCCCACCGGAAAAGCCCTTTTCGGTTCATTGCGGGCGCGGCAGATCGGTCCGGCAGCCATGAGCGGTCGCATTAGCTCCATTGATGCAGAACAAAAAAATCCAGAGGTGATCTATATAGGTTCAGCAGGTGGAGGCGTGTGGAAAAGCAATAGCGGTGGCGCAGGTTTTTCCCCAATTTTTGACGAACATTGTCAAGTGGTTGGTAAAGTGACCATTGACCAAAACAATCCAAAAACCGTGTGGGTCGGCACAGGCGAACCGTGGGTGCGCAACAGCACTTCGCCCGGCGATGGCATTTATAAAACCAGCGATGGCGGCACGACTTGGACCAACATGGGTTTGAAAAATTCCGAACGCATCGCAGATATTATTGTGCATCCAACCAATTCGGACGTGGTATATGTCGCAGCTTTAGGCGCACTTTGGAATAGTAGCGAAGAACGCGGCGTTTTCAAAACCAATGACGGCGGCAAAACGTGGATCAAAATCTTTTTTATTGACAATAATACCGGCGCAGCGGATTTGGACATTGACCCGAAAAATCCAGATATTTTGTACGCTTCCATGTGGGGCTTCCGCCGCTATCCGTGGTCATTCGACTCTGGACTGGGTGGAAAAAGCGGTTTGTACAAATCAATTGATGGCGGTAAAACTTGGAACACCATTCATACCGGCTTACCCAATGAAACTTTAGGTAGAATCGGCATCGCCGTAGCACCTTCCAATGGCAATGTGATTTATGCCTCGGTAGAAACCAAAAGCAAGGACAAAAAAGGCTTGTACCTCTCCACCGATGCGGGTGCAAATTGGAAAAAAGTAAATAACGAGCAAAATACTTCGATTCGTCCGTTCTACTTTTCCCATCTCGTGGTTGACCCGAAGAATGATAACATTGTGATGAAATGCGGCCTGTCTATGATTATCAGTGAAGACCGCGGCGACCGCTTTCGTCCAATGGATTTTTCCGTACACTCCGATATTCACGCCATTTGGATTGACCCCAATAATACAAAGCACCTTATCATCGGCAGCGACGGCGGCGCGTATGAGTCATTTGATAGAGGTCGTTCTTTTAAAATGTTTATGAATCTGCCCTTGTCTCAATTTTATCATGTGAGTGTGGACGATGATTTGCCGTACAATGTGTATGGAGGTTTGCAGGACAACGGCTCGTGGTACGCGCCTTCGCGCAAAGCGGGCGGCATCACGAATGCAGATTGGGAACCAACTTTTGGTGGCGACGGCTTTTGGTCGTTCCGGCATCCAACGGATGCAGATGTCGTTTTTGCAGAATATCAAGGTGGAAATTTGGTGCGTTACAGCAAGAAAACGGGCATGGCGAAGGAAATTAAACCTTTCCCAGCAGAAGATGAATCTAAATATCGTTTCAACTGGAATGCGCCCATTCAATTGAGTCCGAATAATCCAAACCGGATGTATTTTGGTTCGCAATACCTGTTCATGTCAGAAGATAAAGGCGAATCGTGGAAACGCATTTCTCCAGATTTGACCACTAACGACCCGAATAAACAAAAGCAAAAAGAATCTGGTGGCTTGAGCATTGACAACTCTGCGGCGGAGAATCACTGCACGATTTATTACATGGCAGAAGCTTATAAAGATGGCAACACCATTTGGGTTGGCACCGACGATGGCAATTTACAAGTCTCTTCCAATGCTGGTCAGGCTTGGACAAACGTCACTACAAATATCACCGGTTTACCAAAAAACACTTGGGTTTCCTTCATTGAGCCGAGTCATTTCGACAAAAACGCAGCGTACGCAACATTCGACGGACACCGCACGGGCAACGTGAAACCTCATATTTACAAAACAACTGACCTCGGTAAAACGTGGACAAGCCTTGCCACGCCGCAAATCGAAGGTTACGCTTTCAGCATTCGAGAAGATTTAATCAATCCGAGTTTACTCTTTTTGGGAACGGAATCTGGCTTGTTTATCTCCGTAGATGCCGGTGCAAGTTGGGCGCGTTTTGATAGTAATATGCCAAAAGTAGCGGTACACGATATGGTCATTCACCCGCGCGACCACGCGCTTGTGCTGGCTACGCACGGGCGAGGCATTATTATTTTGGACGACATCACGCCGCTGCGTCAAGTAAGCAAAGACATCATGAGTAAAACGGTTCACTTTTTTGAAACGCGACCGACCGTATTGCGCGACCCGGGTGCAGGTGCTGCGGCATTTGGTGGCTCCGGCAATTTCGTAGGTGCGAATCCGAATACCAATGCGAGCATCGTTTACTACCTCAGCAAGCGGCAGACGTTTGGTAAAATGTACGTAGAAGTGTGGAAAGACGGCAAGTTGTTAAAAACTTTACCCGCCGGAAAAAGCGCTGGTATTAATATCGTAGAAATGCCGACCGCCATGAAAAAGCCGAAAGCCGCTCCGACGAATAATCGCCAGGCATTGTTTAGTTCGTTTTTTGGTCCAAATTTCCCAGCCGGCAAGTACGATGTAAAACTCATAAAAGGCAGCGAAACGCACGAAACGAGCTTCACATTGATGAACGACCCGCAGTCCACTTATACTGATGCCGACCGCGCCGCACAACGCGAAGCCACGATGAAACTCTACGGCATGACTGAAAAATTAGCCTACATTTACACCACGTACAAAGAAGTAGAAGACAAAGCGACAGCTATAAAAAATGCCAATTCGAAGGTAGCAGCGGTACTCAAAAAATTTGCTGCAAAAGCGAAAATGGAAAAAGATACGCTAGTAGCATTGGGCGGCGATGGCTATGTGGATGAAGGGGAAGAAATAGCCGAGCGCGTTGCCGACACCTATCGTCAAGTGAGCAGTTTTCCCGGTCGCCCAACGGATTCGCAAGCTAAGCGCATGAACCTGTTGGACAAACAATTGACAGGTATTGAAACGAAGCTCAAGTCGTTGTTAGACAAGGACTTAGGAGTGTTAAATAAAACCTTAGCGACTGCCAAAATCGAACCGATTACATATAAAACTTTTGAACAATTTATAGCAGAAGAAAAAGAGAGTGGCAGCGCGAGTAGTAGTGGTGGGATGGAAGGTTTAAAGCATTTAGATACGAATCTTACGTTGTTTAGAATGAGGTAACTAATAAACGAAAAAGGGATGAGGAAAGGAGATGACGCTTTACAACAAAGATGTCATCTCCTTTTATCATACTTTAGTTGAAATATTATACCTGCCCACAGCCTACTGCCTACTGCCTACTTATACTCTATCACTTCCACTTTCACATCTACTTTCCGATTCAAATCCTTCGGCTTGTCGTCTTTGATTTCGCCTTTGCCTTTGATATAAATTTGGTTCACAGAAATACCATTTTCCCGCAGGTAGAGCGCGATTTGCTTGGCGCGTTCTTCGGAGAGTTTGAGATTGTAAATATCCGTACCCACATCGTCCGAGAAGCCAATGATGTCCACGCGGTGTACGTTTTTGCCTTTGAGTTGTTGTACAAATCCATCCAGACTGCTCACTTCATTATTGGATATTAAAAACTGGTCAAATTCAAAAAAAACGGTGTGCAAAAAGTCATGTCGCTTGGCTTTCTTAGCAGGCTCTGCGGAGGTTGTATCTTTTGGAATGCCTTTGGCGGTGAAGCTGGGCATTTTAATCGGCTTTAATAAAAGTTCAAGTTGATAAAACGTTTTGTTATTCCAAAGTGGAATCACGAAGTTATTTTGATACGGATGAAAATCTTGTACATTCACTTTTGCCGATAGAAATTCATAAGCTGGTACGCAAATGAAAAAGCGTCCGTCCTCGTCCGTTTTTACCCCTTCTCGTCCAAAAATATCCACCGTCGTTTGAATGGGTAAATCCAGTAAGGAATCTTTTACAAAACCTTCTACAAACGTCATCGGCTCACTGTATAATTCTTGTGGCAATTCAAATTGATAAATATCCAACCCACCAAAACCACTCGGACGGTCAGAGGCGAAATAGCCAGACTTGCCATCGGCAGCGAGGAAAAAACAAAGTTCTTGGTGCGGCGAATTGACCGGTGGACCCAAATTAAGCGGATTACTCCAATCGCCTTTTCTACTCATTCTACTCATAAAAATATCGGAAATGCCCAAGCCAGCGTGTCCATCAGAACCAAAATAAAGCGTTTGCCCATCGTTGGTGATGAACGGCGACTCTTCATTGCCGGGCGTATTGATGGTTTTTCCCAAATTTTGCGGCTCGCCCCAGGTACCATTGCTCAAGCGTTTGCTTACCCAAATATCTGTGCCGCCCACGCCGCCATCGCGATTGCTGGCAAAGTAAAGCGTACTGCCATCACAACTAATACACGCCTGCGATTCCCATTTATCCGAGTTAATATTCCCTTCTAATTGTTGTACTTTACCAAAATCAATTCCATCCAGATGCGCTTCCCAAATATCGCAGGGACCACGTACGCCCTCGCGCCTACAAGCCGTAAAAAACATGGTTTTGCCGTCGCGTACAAAGGTGCTCATGCCTTCGTGTCCATCGTCCGTGTTAAATTTAGAACCTACTGGAAGTCCTTCTTTCCAAATGTCATTCGTGTATTGGCTGTAATATAAATTTTCGTCGTCGCGCTCATCTCTTCGAGAGGTATAAAACATCAATTTCTGGTCATTCGATAAAAATGGAAAGTATTCGTCCCAAGTAGAATTGACGGTCGGACCTACATTTTCTAAATCTTTAATATTTAGAAACCGCGTCGAGTCCATCGAAATAATGGAAGCCCGAATATTATTATCCAATTGCGCCATCATTTCCGCTTCATCGGCTTCTTCTTTGTCGGTCACGCCTGTGAAATCGTGCAAGGGTAAGGATTGGTAGAATTCAAATTTGCCGAAATAAATGAGGGCTTGGTCGGGCTTACCGGATTTCAAACTGGCTTCTCCGGCTCGGTAGTACACGGTGCGGGATGACATGGAATCGCGCTTGATTACATCTTCATAATAACTCAATGCTTTCGGGTAGTTGCCCATCATTTCGTAGCACACGCCGATGTTGCGGCGGGCAGCGGAGAGGTCGGGCTTGGCTTTCAGCACTTTCTCAAATTGGCGGATGGCTTTGTCATACTGCTTTCGGAGCAGGGCTTCTTCACCTGCCTGAAAATCTTTTGCAAAGTTTGCAGTCTGTGCGCTCGCCAGCAGTTGGCAGCAAATAAAAAGCGAGAGAATCGTAAATCGTTGCCACATCATAGGTTGTGTTTTTGGGAGATAAAGGAATGAAGGGTGTTACATTGCAAAGTTCGGTAAAAAAATTGATTAAATGAGGGCGCAAAAGTAACATCGCTTTGCAAAAAAAAAATTGTTAAGCATTCCATAACACTATACGGTCTGCCCAAGCTGAACTTTTAAAATAAGTTTCCGTTACAAACACATAAGTCATTTAGACAATTGTAACCAAAAAATTTGAAAACAAAAACGCTCACTTATGAAAAAGAATTTGTTGTTTATCCTAACGATCGCGTGCTCACTGGTCTTGACGACTGCTGCACAAGCACAAATCGGCATCAAGGGAGGTGTTACCTTATCCAACCTTGCACAAAAAGCATTTGAAGACGAAGGAAGTGATTTCGAAGAAAACTCAACTGTCGGCTTTCAGGCGGGTATCTTTGCCGAACTGCCAATCGGAGAAGTATTTGCCATTCAACCGGAATTGCTTTTCATTCAGAAAGGTGGTAAATCAGAGTTTAACATCGGTAACAGTAGCTACGAACGCAATTTTCACTACAATTACATCGAAGTACCTGTGTTAGCAAAAGTAAAAGCAGGTAGTACGGATGGTTCTGGCATTGGTCTGTTTTTCTACGGTGGTCCGTTTGTAAGCTATGCTATCAACGGTAAAATTGACAATGATATCACCATATTAGGAGACAAAACCAGTAACGAAACGGATATTGAATTCAACGATGATGATGACCAACGTCGCCTTGATTGGGGTGCAGCATTTGGCTTGGGCTTGAATCTGGGGTCTTTAGTGCTTGATTTGCGGTATGATTTAGGTATCAATAATGTATTGACAGACGAATTTGATGGCGGTGGCGATAACGGCGACAACCCATATTTGCGTACCCGTTCCATTGGCTTGACGCTTGGTTTTGTACTCGGCGGTGGCAATTAAAACGTAATTTGCGATTTGTTATCTGTGGCTTATGCAATAAAGTACAGATTACAATAGAGATGATATCGCTTCGAGCGGTGTCATCTCTTTTTATTTAGAATAAAATTGCAACTTTTTGCGGCGTTTGCTATCTTTAGGGGAAGAACGGCTTGATAGGCAACTAATCGAGCAAAATCAAATTACAAATAAGCCCAACTTAAGTTGCTGTTTGTCAACGTGTTGAGTGTTGCCTACTGCCAACTAAAAACTGCTTACTTAAATCGTGGTATGCAATTAAAACGCGCCAAAATATTGGTGGTAGACGATGACCCGGATGTGTTGGTCGCCGTGCAACTCTTGTTGAAAACACAGGCTAAATTAGTTGTGACGGAGCGCAATCCTGAGCAATTACGCTCGGTGCTTGCTAAAGACCAATTCGACCTCATCTTGCTGGACATGAATTATAAAAGCAAACTCAACTCTGGCAACGAGGGTTTGTACTGGATGCGTCAAATCAGAGAGTGGTACAAAGATGCAATGGTGGTAATGATTACAGCCTATGGCGACATTGATTTGGCGGTGCGTTCGCTCAAAGAAGGCGCGGCTGATTTTATTGTAAAACCTTGGCGCAATGACCGTTTAATCGCTTCGTTGGAAGAGGCATTGTCGCATAAAGATTTAAATTCTTCTACTGAAAAACGCAAAGCAGCAAACAGCGATATTGGCATCATCGGCGACTCAGAGGCGATGCAATCGGTGTTTTATAAAATTGACAAAATTGCTCCGACGGATGCGAATGTGCTTATCTTAGGAGAAAATGGCACAGGTAAAGAACTGGCAGCCAAAGCTATACACAAAAAATCATTGCGAGCGGATAAACCTTTTGTGCAAGTGGATGTAGGCGCGTTGACGGAATCATTGTTTGAAAGTGAACTATTTGGACATAAAAAAGGCGCGTTCACAGATGCGCGCGAAGACCGAATCGGGCGTTTTGAAGCAGCAGGTGGCGGTACGCTTTTTTTGGATGAAATCGGCAATCTTTCTCTATCGCAGCAGGCAAAATTACTCACCGTTTTACAAAATAGACAAGTCATTCGGCTGGGTACGAATCAACTCATTCCATTAGATATTCGATTAATTTGTGCTACGAATGCACCGATTTATGAATTAGCCACCCAAAATCTATTTCGCAAAGACTTGATTTACAGGATTAATACGGTGGAAATCATGCTGCCGCCCTTACGCGAACGCAATGGTGACGTGTTCCTTCTCGCCAATCATTTTGCCGCATTCTACGCCGACAAATATCGAAAACCACAGCCCGTTTTGGATGAAAAAGCCATTCAAAGACTGGGCCAATACTCGTTTCCCGGCAATGTGCGCGAGTTGCAATACAGCTTGGAACGGGCAGTCATCATGATGGACGGCGATGTGTTGCAAGCCAAAGACTTGATTTTTTCACCCATCGAAAGCCCGATTTCCGAACAAGACCATTTGGATTCTTTCCGCTTGAATGAGGTAGAAAAAAATACGATTTTAAAAGTAATCGAAAAGCATAATGGTAACATTACGCGTGCAGCGAAGGAGTTGGGCATTACGCGCACGGCGTTGTATCGCAGATTGAGTAAGTATGAAATTTAGATGCCAGATGCCAGACATGGTTATTCGTGATTGGTTAGTAGTTATTTGGCGCTATCACTTACACCCTTCCCAAATCACAAATTACAAATCACCAATTACAAATCACCAATTACAAATCACAAATCACAAATTTGACTTCACTATTTGTTAAAATTCAAGATTTTCTCACCGACCGTTTTCGCACGGCGCGGACGGGCTATTTTTTTGCGATTCTGGTACGCACGTTTGTTTTACTAGCATTACTATTGGCGACGGTTTATTTTATTCAAAAGAAAGAGTGGTTTTGGGTGTTTATTTTACTCCTGATTACCGTTTTTCAAGTATCGGCGTTCACGCGATTTGTGAGTTTTGCAGTGCGGGAAGTAGAGGATTTTGCGCTGTCGGCGCGGTATCGGGATTTTTCCAGAAATTTTACAGAACGTGGCATTCCATTACAAAACAGGCTGTTACACCAACATTTTAATGCCATCAATCTCGTTTTTCGACAACTCAGCCGCGAGCGCGAAGCCCAATATCAATATTTGCAACGCCTCTTGGAATTGGTAGACACCGGAATCCTGTCGTTTAACAGCGAAGGAAATATTGGCTGGATGAACGAATCGCTGAAAAAAATGTTGGGCATCGTTTATTTAAAAAACCTCTCCGCGCTGGAAAAACGAGAGCCAGAATTGTATCAGCAAATTTTACAATTAAAGCCCGGCGAAACGAAAATTATTCTTATCAACCAAGAAAGAATACCCACCAAAGTATTAGTATCTATTGCCCGTTTTATTACAGATAGTCAGCACTTTACACTCATCGCTTTTCAAAATATAAATGAAGCCTTGGATGAAAACGAAGCCCAAGCATGGCAAAAAATCTTGCGCGTGATGACGCACGAAATCATGAACTCCGTCGGACCAATTGCTTCGCTTGCAGACACCATTAAAGGACGTTTGCCACAAACCGTTGGCTTACCGGAGCCGATTGTAGAACAGTTAAATGACGTAGCATTAGGCTTGGATACGATTCAAAAACGCAGCGTCGGCTTGCTTCAATTTACCGATATTTATCGAAATTTTAGTAATATCACGCAGCCGCAACTGTCCACGTTTCCAGTTATAGAATTGTTTGAAAATATCTACCAACTCATGGAACCAAGTTTGGAGCGCAAGCAAGTAGAAATGGATGTGGTGCTAAAAGACACAAAATTACAACTCGAAGCCGATAAAAGTCTTATTGAACAAGTGCTTATCAATCTGGTTATCAACGCAATAGACGCCATTAAAGACCAATCCGAACCGCTCATTCAACTCTCCGGCTACCGCAGTGACGGACGCATGGTGTTGGAAGTGGCAGACAACGGCGCAGGGATTCCACCCGATATTTTAGAAAAAATCTTCGTTCCGTTTTTCAGTACGAAGCAGACCGGCAGCGGCATCGGCTTGAGTCTCTCGCGGCAGATCATGCTCCTACACAAAGGCAATATCCAAGTGCGCTCCACCGAAGGCAAAGGGACGACGTTCATGCTGACGTTTCCGGTTTCGTAGAGAAAGATTTGCTAAATCTTGAAGATTTAGCAAATCTGTATCCCATTTACTGCTTCACTATCTTTTGTGTAAAGAATTGATTATTTATATTAATTTTCAATAAATAAATGCCTTTTAGTAATAATTTCAAGTCAATACGGGTATTTTCATTATTAATTCTTTCATTTTTTATTAACCTTCCCTTTAAATCAAATAACTGCGCCACCCCATTTTCATTGCCTTTCCAAGAAATTTGTAACCAATCACTTGTCGGATTCGGAAAAATCTTAAAATTTAGAGATTCCGCTAAGTCATTTACATCCGTCACAAGGGGTCGCGTCGTCAAATTATCCAAGCAAAAATAAGTCGGCGTATTAATTCCAAACTCTCCTACATCACTCGAAGCAAACGTGAAGAGCAAACTATCCGCCTCTCCGAGCGTGGAGAGATTTACCCAAGTCCAATTTTTAATAATGTAATCTTGACTTTTATTCACAAAGCGATAATCAGCTAAATAAAATATTACACTGTCTGCACTTCGCACCCCATTCAAATATTTAAAAATGTTCAAGCGAAAGTAGTCTGGGTCGTTGCCAGTCTCCCCGCCAAAACGCTTGGCAAACTGGTCGCCATCGCGCATACTGTTGTAAGCATAAGTGTTGTTGGTGGCATAAAAACCCTCTAATTGTACACGCCCTGTGAAGCGAATGGTATTATTGTCAAAATTGACCGCATAATTCGGCGAGCCGTTGAAGCCGCTCCCCGCTTTTGCGCTGTATGCGTTCGTGAAGCCAGATGTGACCGTATCGCGTTTGCTGGAAATCACCCAGCCGCTCGAAAAATCAAACATCGCATTGTACGTATTTGGAAAAATGGCGTTGGTACTTTGAAAACTACCATTTGCATTGCTGCCATTCAAAGAGGAATCTTGTGCTACATTGATGTCTTCCAATGTAACAATCGTCTGCGCATTTAAAATAAAACTCATAAAAACAGTCAGAATAGTAAATAGATGTTTCATGTTGGTAATGTTTATAATTAATGATTGTGTTCAGGTGTTTGTGTATTCATGTGTTCAAGCCCTAAGCGTTACACCAACACTTGCGCACCTGAACACAATTATTGAAAATGGAGGCTAATTCCAAGTTGAAAACTCCTTCCCGGCATTCTCCTTCTTTCAATCACGCGATATTCCTCGTTCCATAAGTTGTTGATTTGCAGGAAGATATTGCTACTAAATTTTTGAAAGGATAAGCCATAACGAGCGTGTAAATAACCCAACTGATACGCAGGAAGCGATGCCAAATTATCCGAGCGTGTAAAGACCGAGCCAGTATATTGATGTTGGTAGGAAATTTGTAAATCATGAAATTGAATTGCCAATCGCCCGAAAGCCTGCTGCTCCGGCACGTAAATGAGCTGTTTATTTACATTCGCTTCAACGGAAGCCTTTTGCTGCGTCGAGCGAATCCAATCATATCCTCCAGTCATTTCCAACTGCCAACTGCCAACTGCTAACTGCCAACTGAGTCTTTGTTCCAAACCTCGACTCCACACTTCCGAAATATTTTGCGGCGACCAGTACGAAGCGCCTGGCACCCATAAAATCCAATTTTCTACTTCCCGATTAAAACCCGTTACAGAATAAGAAAAACTCCAATGCACTGATTTCCAATGCGTTTGCAAGGTTAATTCTTCCGCCCAACCATTTTCAGGTTGTAAATTTGAATTGCCACCCGGCTGCCAGTATAAATCATTCAGCGTTGGTAGTCGAAAGTTTTTTGTTACATTACTCTTTATTAAAAGCCATTTAGTAATATCATGCTCCAAACCAAAAGAAGGAATCAAAGGAATAAAGTCATGATTGGCAAATCCTTGTCGCAAGCTCAATTGACTGCGCCATTTTGACACTTGCCACCGATAAGCCGCAAAAATTGCCGATTGCCGCTGCGCTTGTCCCTGGGGATAGCCGTCCGCTTCCGCTTTTGAAAAAGAGTGATTTACCCCGATGTGAAAACGATGATTTGCATTCAAATTCCATTGTGCTTCTGCCTCCGAGATAGAAGTCCACGAATGGCTCGGCGAACTGATACCCGCAATCGAATCTTGATAGTGAATAAAGTCGTAGAAAATGCCCGTTCGAGCCTGCACAATCCATTGTTTTTCAATCAATTGCCAATCAAGTGTGGTGCGTAGAAATTCATTGTCTTGTTTAGCAACGCTAAAATTTTGCGTCGTGGTCGGTGGAATTTCTTGTTGAGATTTGGAAAGCCAGATTCTAAAATTCAGATTTTGATTGGATTTTATTTGAAAACGATTTTCTTGTAGAATGGCAGTTTGTCGAAAACCAGCGTTTTGTTGTTGTTGCTCAGGAGTATCGGGCGTAATATAATACGGGAAATTATTCGCTGCGCTTTGATGTAATAATCGAGTAGAGCTCGCAAATTTTGTGTTACTAAAGTTAATTTTTACATCATGATGCCATTGTGCAAAGCTGCCAATTTGATTGTTGTAACGAAATTGTAAACCTTGATTATAAGGTAGTTTATTATTCAATTGCAACACACCGCCGACTGCGCCGCTGCCCCAAATCGCGCCATTGCCGCCCGATTGCAATTGAATTTCATCCATAAAACTCGCTGGTAGCAACGCCAAATCCAGCTGCCCCAACATCGGACTTTGTATCGGAAAGCCATTCCAAATCACCGCCGTATGCGAAGCACTCGCCCCCCGAATCGAAGACGTAGCCAGACTTCCCAAACCATAACTCTTGATGAAAATACCCGTATTTTGTGACAATAAATCAGCTACACTCAACGAAGGAACCACTTGTAAACGACTAGAATCCAGCGTGATAACTTGATGCCCAACGGGCTGCTGCCGAAAGCGAGAAGCAGTAATGGTGACGGTTTCCAGCGCAAGCGTAGTGTCCACTTGCGCCTGCGCACTCAGGTACGCAAGGAAGAAAAGCAAAAAAATAGTAAAACGAGCCACAGCAAATCCATTTGCCGAGCGAAAAGGGAAGCAGCACAAAAGATGCCGGATACCAGTATTCGATAAGATTTAGCAAATCTTCAAGATTTACTAAATCTAGTAGCATATCCAAAAAACCAATATCCAATATCCAGAACTCATCCCGTCTTTAGCCCGAAGACGATTTAGAAAATAAGATGACACATTGGATTTGGCAGGTCTTCTGACTTGCTCCACCTTTTGCCGGTCTTCCCATCGGTTAAGACAGTGACCCTCAAGGGCAAAAGGCTTTGGAGTAGAGTGCGCAAAATGGGAAACTAACTTTCAAAATCCGTTTGAGCCTGGTGTGCAGGACTTTTGCGGTTTTGACTTTTACATTTTACATTTTGCGGTTTCTACAGGAGCTTACAGCTGCGGGTACAGTCCTCGATTTACACGAGGTTCCCTTTTCGTTCCAACCGAAGTTGGAAACCAAAACCGATGCAAAGGTAGATGTTTTTAATTTACAATGTCAAATTTTAAATGGTTAATGTGCTAGAGAATTTGGAGAAGAAGGCACGAATGATTCAGCGAGGGTTTATAACGTTGATTTCTCTAAAAACGAGAAGTGCGTGAAGGATAGAAGCAGTTCCGTTCCGCAGGCAGAAAGAGCGAACTTCGCCTGTGCTAAAGCGGAGGTAGCCTGACCCTAGGGACACGCCCAAAAGATTTTTAAATAACTCGGAATAAAAGCATTAGACTTTTACCTGAAATTACTAACTTTCTGCCAAATACAGAATTTATGTCCGAACAAAATGCTGTTAAAAATTCTATTTCCAGAAGGAAGTTTGTAAAAGCCAGCGCGTTGACGGCTGGATTATTTATGATTGTGCCGCGCCATGTGCTGGGAGGCAAGGGATTCATTGCGCCAAGCGATAAGTTGAATATTGCAGGGATTGGTGCGGGTGGCAAGGCTTGGGACAACATCCCCGGTGCTTACAAAGATGGACAAGAAAATATCGTGGCACTCTGTGATGTGAACGACAGCCGCGCGGCAGAGATGTATAAAAAATTTCCGAATGCGAAGACGTATAAGGATTTTCGAGTGATGCTGGAAAAGCAAAAAGATATTGACGCAGTGATGATAAGCACGCCCGACCATATTCACGCCATTGCGACCTTGACCGCGATGCAGTTAGGCAAACACGTGTATGTAGAAAAACCGCTGACGCACAGCATTCAAGAGGCGCGCGTGCTGGCAGCAGCTGCTAAAAAATATCCAAAATTGGCTACGCAAATGGGCAATCAAGGTAGCTCTGGCGACGATATGCGCAAAGTGCAGGAGTGGATTGCAGCAGGCGCTATCGGCAAAGTGACGCGCATACATGTTTGGAGCGACCGCCCCGTGTGGATACAGGGCGTTCCAACGCCAAAAGAGGTAATGCCGATTCCGGCGGGTTTAGATTGGGACTTGTGGCTGGGTCCAGCACCCAAGCGCGATTACCATTCGGTGTATGCGCCGTTTCGCTGGCGCGGCTGGTGGGATTTTGGCACGGGTGCACTCGGCGATATGGGTTGTCACTTAATAGATGTGCCGTTTCGAGCGCTGGAACTGACGTACCCGACTTCCGTGGAGGCGAGTATGAGTCAAGCTTGGGCAAAAGATTTTGAAGGTGCGAATTTGACAGAAAGTGCGCCGATGGCTTCGACTGTTTATTTTCAATTTCCAAAAAGAGGAAAAATGCCTGCGGTAGAACTCATTTGGTACGATGGCGGCATTCAACCCAAGCGACCGGACGAGTTGGCTCCCAACGAATATTTGGATACGAATGGCGTTTTGTTTGAAGGCTCCAAAGGGAAGTTATTGTGCAGTATTTTTGGGAGTTTCCCAAGGTTATTGCCCACTAAATTGCAGCAGGAATTTAAAGCACCAAAGCCAACGTTGACGCGCATACCCGGCGGACACGACGAGGGACACCATCAAAATTGGGTGAGCGCTTGCAAAAACGGCACGCCGACAAGCTCGCCTTTTGAATATGCTTGCAAACTGACCGAAACCGTTTTGATTGGCAACCTGGCGATTCGGAGTCAGAATGTCAAAAAGAAAATTGAAAATTCGGATGCGAATAATTATTGGGCAAATAAAGAATTCCCCGGACGCACCAAGCTGCTGTGGGATGCTGCGCAGATGAAAGTAACCAATTTTGACGAAGCCAATCAGTTTGTACAACGAAAATATCGGGAGGGATGGAGTTTGAGTTTATAGGGTGATGGGGTGATAGGGTGATTTTAGCTATTGGTTATTGGAAAAGGGAAGAAGGCTAAGAGGGTTGAGTGTGAGCGAACAAGAACACATAAACACATGAACACCTGAACACATAAACACATGAACACAATCTCTTGGGGTGATTTTGAGAAAATAGAAATACGTACCGGCACGATTATCGCAGCGGAGCCCTTTGCGAAAGCGAAAAAACCATCGTACCAACTCACGATTGATTTTGGCGAATTAGGTATCAAACGCTCGTCGGCGCAGATTACGACCTTGTATCAACCAGAAGATTTGATTGGAAAACAAGTGGTCGCCGTTGTGAATTTTCCGCCTAAACAAATTGCGAATTTCTTCAGCGAATGCCTCGTGCTCGGCTCGATAGATGCGGACGGGACGGTGACTTTGTTGCAAACGGAAAGAAAGGTGGAAAATGGGCTGCGGATTGGTTGAAAATGTTTGGAGATTTTGGGTTCAATCCCTTCTGAAGTAACCCACACTGCATGATTGGAACGCGGATGACGCGGATACAGCGGATTTGTGCGGATTTTTTACGGTATCTGCGAGCATCCGCTCAATCCGCGTCATCCGCGTTCCAATTGATCAATACAGAGTGCGCAACGCTCAGCAAATTTTCTAACTTTGAACTAAAAAATCATTGATTCCCATTCAACTCGATTGGATTGCGTTTTTCATGCTCACCGGCTTAGTGCAAAGCGTAGTGTTGGCAGCCGTATTTTTGAGCGGTGAGCGGCGGCGCGTACCCGCGAATCGCTTTATGGGCTTGTTTTTAATAGCAGTAACCTTGACGGGCGCAGAAGTGTTTCTTTGTTATACGGGTTATATGCAATATGTAATCCATTTGATTGACAGCACCGAGTCCTTTAATTTTACGATTGCGCCATTAGCTTATTTTTACACTTACAGCCGCCTTAATGGACATTCGCCGCCTTATCCGTGGGCGCATTTTGTGTTGTTTTTCTTTTATTTTTTATATAGCGGTTTCTTTTTATTACAGCCCAACGGCGAAAAAATGAATGCGTTCATTTGGGCGTACCACCCAGAATTGCCTTACGTGGACTGACGCAGCCCTTCTCACCCGACCCCTTGCACATCAAACGCTATCTTCGCGTGCTTATCTTCTCGCATTTTGCGGTATATATTTTGCTGACTGCTTTAGAAATTGTAAAAGCATTTCGGAACAAAATTGTCCTTTCGCCCGGCACTTTGCAGTGGTTGCGCAGTTTTTTATTGCAATTTGCGCTCGTTGTCCTCGTATTTATTGGTACTTCCCTTTCGTTCCAACGAGATTTGGGCGACCCTTTTATTGAAATTATAAAAACGATTGTTATTTACTTAATTAGTTTTAATGTGCTGCGCAGTTCCAATATGCTACATCCTGAAATTCAAACTGTTGAAAAAGAAAAATATACTAACTCTTCTCTACGCGATGCTGATAAAAACGTGCTGTTGCAAAAAATCACTAACCTGATGGATGTTGAGAAGCCCTATCTCGACAACCTGTTTTCCATGACTGAACTCGCAAAACGCGTCAACGCCACACCGCACCACGTCTCCCAAGTGCTCAACGAAACCCGCAACCAAACTTTCTTTGAATTCCTCGCCGAGTACCGCGTCAACGCTGCCAAGGAGAAATTGCGCCATGCCGATTATCAAAATTTAAAAATTGAAGAAATCGCCGAGCAAGTCGGTTACAATTCTAAATCTGCTTTCAATACTGCTTTTAAAAGAATTACTGGTATGACCCCTTCTGCTTTTAAACAGGGAATGATGGAATGATGGAATGATGGAATGGTTAGAAACATGGGCATTCCAATCCTCCAATCCTCCTATATTCCAATCTTCTATTCAAACACGTTCGACTTTATCGGCACGTCCGTTTTCCCGACAAACGCGGTCGTTATTTGCTCTGCTCCACCCCTACTTTTGTAAAAAAAACGATGGAACAAACTTTGATTTCAAACCGACGGTATGACTTGGATTGGTTGCGCGTACTCGCTTTTGGCTTGCTCATTTTTTACCACTGCGGTATGGGCTACGTGGCAGAATGGGGCTTTCATGTAAAGAATCCCCAGACGAGCGAAGGTTTTCAATATTGGATGCTCTTTATGAATCGCTGGCGGATGGCGCTGTTGTTTTTAATTTCCGGGGCGGGCGTGTGGTTTGCGCTGGGACGTAGGAGTGGCGGGCAGTTTGCAGGCGAGCGTTTCAAGCGATTATTTATTCCGCTGGTGTTTGGAATGCTGTTCATTGTGCCGCCGCAAATTTATTTTGAACGCTTGGTGCAAGGCGTCCCGATTGAAAATTATGGACGATTTCAGCTCGCCGTTTTTGAATTAGTTCCTTATCCGCTGGGCGGTAATTTCAGTTGGCATCATTTGTGGTATTTGCCGTATATTTTGGTGTATTCCCTCATTGGATTACCGTTTTTTCTGTATTGGCGTAGCGAACGGGCGACCCGCGGACGAGAAAATTTGCAAGCATTTTTTACAAAATATCCTGTGCTGCTGTTTGCGATTTTCATTTTGCCAGCTACAAATGAGGTATTGCTGCGTCCGCATTTTCCGAGTACGAATGGATTGATAGACGACTGGGCAAGTCATGGTACGTATTTGCTGTATTTTTTACTTGGCTTTGTGGTGATTTCCAGCGAGGGTTTTACCAAAGTCATTTCAAAATATCGGAAAAGCTGGCTCGCAATTGCCGTCACGCTGGTCACCATTTTATACACTTTCTATTGGATTCATTGGGTGGAACCGCACTACTGGGGCATGGTTTTTTATAGATTTTTGAATGCCGCCAATGCTTGGGCGTGGCTCCTCTCTATTTTTGGTTTCGGTTATCGCTATCTGAATTTTAATAATAACTTTTTACAATACACCAATAAAGCCGTATTCCCATTTTATATTTTACATCAAACCATTACAATTGCATTAGTTTATTACATGATAAACTGGAACGCGGGCGTGGTCGTCAAATTCCTCCTCGCGGTCGTCGGCACGTTTGGTATCAGCTTTTTATTATATGAATTGGTGATTCGACGTGTTGGACTTTTGTATCCGTTTTTTGGTTTGAAATGGGAAAAGGAAATCGGGTTGCATTTTCCCCCAAAAAAGAGTAGTTTAGCTTAAAATTCGACAATGGTAGCTTTTAAAATAGAAATTGAAGAAAGCCTTGTACAACAAGTTGGTTATGAAGAAGTAGAGCGATATTTACAAGAATTTGCGCAGCAATTGATTTTAAAAATTGCAGCACAGGAGGCACGAAAAGACTTGGAAACCATAGACTTAGAAAATGATACCGAATGGCAGTTGGCAAGAAATTTAGCTTGGGAGGAAGAAAAGCATAAATATCTTGCGCAATGACCGATTTTATAATGGACGCGAACGTTTTGATAAGCGGCAAAGCGAGTTATCGTCCGATTTTACAACGTTTTCATTTCATTATGCCTGATTTCGCATTGGCAGAAGTAGATAAATACAAGTCGGTCATCTTCACGAAAACAAAAATGCAGGAGGACGAACTGCGCCGCTGGACCCATTTTGTATTTTCAAATATAACTATGCTGCCTTATTATATTTTTACGATAGAAAGCCTTGATAAAGCGAATAAGTTATTACAAAATATAGATTTAAAAGATACCAGTTACGTGGCATTGGGAATGCAATTGGATTTGGTTTTGCTCACCAGAGACAAGCCGCTGCTCACTGGATTGAAAAAACAAGGATATCGTAAAGTAATGGCTTTTGAGGATTTTTTGGATAGTATTTGAAAAGAGAAAAAAGTTATACAAGTAGGTATCACAACACGTCTTAAATAAGCAGCGAGTTCTTGTTTCGTCGCTCACTTGCCTATTTTCTGGTTCAAAAGTTCAACGTTCGACCTTGAAACCCGTTCTGTACTTTACATTCTCAAACCATCGAACTGTTGAACCTTATGAAAACGATTCTTACCTTTTTATTGATAGCGATTTATTTTAATTTAAATGCCCAAGACGACTGGAATTGCAAAGACACCGAAGACATTCCAGCGATGGAAGCCCAGAAGCACCAAGATTTGCTGCAATTTCGCACCAATCCGTACAACGATAATTATGACTTGAAATACCACCGTTTGGAGTGGGCGATTGACCCGCGTGTGTATTACATCCGAGGCACGGTCACGAGTTATTTTGTGCCGACGGAAGCCAATTTTAGAGAAATCAATTTTGAATTGTCGCGCGTTTTGACGGTTTCCAATGTGAAATATCGCGGTCAGAATGTAAATTTTAGTTTGTTGAATGACGACCGATTACAAATTACCCTTCCGACAACGCTTCCTATCAATAAATTGGATTCCATTTCCGTCACGTATGAAGGCGCGCCGCCGCGCACGGGTTTTGGCTCGTTCAGTCAGACGTTTCATTCCAATACGCCAATTATTTGGACGCTTTCTGAACCGTATGGCTCTAAAGATTGGTGGCCCAGCAAAATGGATTTGAGCGATAAAATTGATTCGATTGATGTAATTGTGACCACTCCCCTACCCAATCGCGTAGCGAGTAATGGATTATTAGTATCTGAAATTCAGCAAGATACGTTTAAAACTTTTCATTGGAAACACCGCTATCCCATCACAGCATATCTGATTGCGATTGGCGTGACGAATTATGCCAATTATTCCGATTATGTCCGTTTGCCGAATGGTGATTCGTTGGAAGTCTTGAATTATGTCTATCCAGAGCAGTTGGATTTTATCAAACCACAAACGATTCGCACGGTGCGTTCCATGGAATTATTCAATAATTTGGTGGGCGTTTATCCCTTTGCAAAAGAAAAATACGGGCATGCGCAGTTTGGTTTTGGCGGCGGCGAGGAGCATCAGACGATGAGTTTTATGGGCGGTTGGTCGCATGGTTTGCAAGCGCATGAGCTGGCGCACCAGTGGTTTGGCGATAAAGTGACTTGTGGTAGCTGGCAAGATATTTGGTTGAATGAAGGTTTTGCGACGTATCTCGAAGGCTTGACGCAAGAGGCGGGCATTGGTACGATAGATTTCAAAAGTTGGTTGCGCGGCAAAATCAATAGCGTGACAAGTGCGCCCGGCGGCTCGGTTTGGGTAGATGATACCACGAGTGTGAATCGTATTTTCAACGGACGCTTGAGTTACGATAAAGGTGGAATGGTGCTGCACATGTTGCGCTGGAAACTCGGCGATGCCGACTTTTTTCAAGGACTTCGCAATTATTTGGAGGACCCGAAACTGGCTTATGGATATGCCAAAACCATTGATTTACAACGACATCTGGAAGCCGTAAGCGGACAGAATTTGACCGAATTTTTTGAAGATTGGTTTTATGGGCAGGGGTATCCTTCGTACAACATTCAAGTGGGGCAGAGCGATGTTTTGACGGACATAGGTATTTGTATTTCGCAAACGACTTCTCATCCATCAGTTGATTTTTTTGAAATGCCAGTGCCGCTTCGCCTAACCAATCGAAATGGTGCTGATACAGTTGTCGTGTTGAATAATATGCAAAACAATCAATGTTTTTCTCTTAAAATGCCTGTTGGTTTTCATTTGAATTCAATAGAGGTTGACCCTAATTTGTGGTTGATTTCTGCTAATAATAAGTTTACAATCACGACTGCTACGAATGAAATTCAACAATTAGCAAACCAAATTCTACTTTTTCCCAATCCAGCCCAATCGGAATTGAACATTGATTTAAAAAATCTTTCGGCAAAAGTGTATCAAATGGACATTTTGGATACGAAAGGAAGTTTGGTGCAACGACTATCGGTTATCAATAATTTGGAGAAAATAGATATTTCCAATATTTCATCGGGCATTTATATTTTGAAAATTCAAACCGACCGAGGCGCCGTTGGCAAAACCTTTGTAAAACACTAAAAGATGTGGCACATTTTTGAAATGCGCCGCATCTAATTTGCTTTTATTTGCTATCTTACAAACAAAAAAAGGCAAATGGCAACTCAATTCGACCGCAGAACTTGGCTCCGCACCGCTGGTTTGGCAGGCGCATTTTCCATTTTTGGAGGCGCGCAAGCATTGGCAAGCGAGCAATCACCTTTAAGAATCGTCTCAAATAACGCACCGAAAGGTCCGATTCGACTCAGCGTAAACGAAAATCCGTACGGTCCTTCCCCCAAAGTGCGCGAGGCTTTGACCAAAGGCTTTGACGAAATGTGCCGCTATCCGTTTGGCTACGTGAAGGACGTGACAGAAATGTTGGCGAAAAAGCACGGCGTACCGACTGACCACATCGTACTCACGGCAGGTTCAGGTGAGGGCTTGAAAACGGCGGGCTTGACCTACGGTTTGCACGGCGGCGAAATCATCTCGGCGAATCCAACGTATTTATCTTTAATGGAATACGCAAAGCAATTTGGCGCATATATCCATGAAGTTCCATTGGACGAAAACTTGGTACACGATATAGATGCCATGGAAAAACGCTTGAATGGCAATACTAAATTGGTGTTTGTTTGCAATCCGAATAACCCGACCGGCACGATTCTTTCTGCTTCTAAAATGAAAAGTTTCTGTGAAAATCTCTCGAAAAAGACCGTCGTTTTCGCCGATGAAGCCTATTTCGATTACATTACTGAGCCGAATTATCCTTCGATGATAGAATTGGTGAAGCAAGGTTTGAATGTAATTGTGTCGCGCACGTTGTCAAAAGCGTACGGCTTGGCTGGCATTCGTATTGGCTATTTAGTCGCTAGACCGGACATTGCAAAAAGATTGCAACAAAACTGCATGGCGAACACGAGTGTCCCGGCACTCATTGCTGGAAAAGCGGCATTGGAAGACCCGGAATTTTACAAAATGAGCCTGCAAAAAAATGCCGAATGTTTGAATATTATGTACAAAACTTTGGATGAATTGAAAATGCCTTACATCAAATCCCACGCTAATTTCGTCTTTTTCAACACCGGTAAAGACGTGATGGAGATGAATAAAATGATGGCAGATAAAGGGATTTTGGTCGGTCGTCCTTTTCCACCGCTCACCAAGTGGCTGCGCGTGAGTACCGGCAGAGTGGAAGAAGTGGAGTTGTTTGCGAAGACGCTGCGGGAAGTGGTTTAAGGGGAAGATAGGAGGATAGGAAGATTGGAGAATGGGAACACGAAACACATCCTCCTATCTTCCCATCTTCCTATCCTCCTTTTAATTAATATCTTGTTTCTTTTTCAATTTCTCAATGGCTTCGGTCAGGAATTTTTTATTCACCTCGTCGGTTGCTTGTGGCAATGCGAGTTGCGCGTGTTTGAGGGCTTTGTCGTAAATGCCGTTCGCAGAATACGCTCTTGCCAAACCGACATTCGTGGGCCACGCGCCGTTGAAGCGTTTGTGGTTGTATTCAAAAATTTCTAAGGCTTTCTTTTTATCGCCGGCTGCCATGAGTTGGCGACCATAGGCGTGAATGGCTTGGACATCTGCGGTGGAATGTTTGATGGCTTTGTCCATTGTTTGTTGCGCTTCGGCGGTGCGATTCAACTTTCGTAAAACCATTGATTTGGTCTGCAAGGTCTGAAAATCTTCCTGTCCGATAAATGGTCCGCTGATGGCGTAGTCTGCCCACACCAATGCTTCATCCAGATTCATATTATTTTCGGCCAGATATGCTGCTCCTGCTGCCCAATTGCGATGGTCAAAACCGATGTCATTTTGTAATTCACTGCGCATTTTATCCACATATAATTCCTTCATATTCGGTACTGCAATCGTGAAAGGCAGTTTAATTTTATCCCACATCAAAGCGATCGTTGTTGATTCTGGTTTTCTATCCATAAATTCATACGTGAGCCATTCGTGGTACTCGCTCGTTTCCGGCGTGGCTTCTACGCGCAGGGCATCTTCTTTGTCGTTGTAAAAATAGCTACCCCAAGCGGCGGCATTATTCGAAAAAATAAGCGTCCACGCACCTTTTTCTGCCAAAATAATATGGAAACCATATTTTCCAGCTTTCAGCGGTTTGCCTTGAATGGTTACATCGTGCGAGAATTCAAAAGTTGTATTTTCATTAGAACCGGCACGCCACGGAGCGGCTTTGCTTGTGCCGAAGCCCGGGTTATTCAAACCGTAGGGTTCGAGTTGTCCCCAGATTTTGCCACTGCGGTCGTCGCCGTTGGGCGCGTGTACGTCCGGGCTGTTGTAGGTGACGGTGACGTGCGCGAGCGAGCCGATGTATTGCGTGGTGACGCTTTTTTGGTTGTCGCCGTTGGGTGGCTGGGTCAGTTGGGCGAAGGTGTAAAATGCGGTGAGTAAAAGTGCTGTGAGTAAGGTGATTGATTTCATATTTGAAGTATTTAGTATTTGGTATTCAGTATCTGGTACTTGGTATTTAGAAGTGGGGGAGATATTTAGAGGGGTCATTCTATGCTCTTTTTATTATGATTTTGGCTCAATTATGATTTCAAGTTGCTGCGTAAAAATTTGGCTAAAGCCGAATAAGGTTTTGCTTTTAACCCCGCCATAAATGGCAGGGCAACTGGTAAAATGTTGATAATTAGTTGCCCCGCGCTTTAGCGCAGGGATAAAATAGTAGACCACTTCTGGGCTTTAGCCCAATCCTAAAAAGCAACTTGAAATCATAATTGAGCCATAATTTTTATATTGCAAAAGTGGAAAACTTTAAAGAAAAGTAGATGAAATGACAAAAAGAAGCCGCTAATTTCAAGTTAAAGAAGAGTATTCTTCTTCGTCTTGATAAAATTGCTCGATTAATTGAGGGATATTCATCATAATACCATCCATGACTTCTAAATCTTCCGTCCAATTCGCAGTTTCCCAACGTTTGTCTTTTTCAGCAATTATAAACTTTTCGGTGCGGGTGTAAATCCAAATAACTTTTTCGACTCCAAAATTCAGGAGTTGGTCGGTTTTGTGTTGAAAATAATAATCTACGTCGGAAGCGTTTTCAAAGTGTGCTTTTGTATCCAATTCGATAACAATTTTAGGTGAAATTTTAATATATTCGTCTTTAAAATCACATTTTAGTAATTCTTTTTTGTTAAAAATGGTCATATTCGCTAATCGCCAATTTTTTTCATCCATTGAGATGCCCAATTGACTTGATAAAAGTGAATATTTCTTATTTAATTTGGGGTGAATAGAATTTCTAATCAATGATAATAAAAGACAATGTAATAATCCATTTCCAATGATTCCCTCAAATGTTTTTTCTCCATTCAAAACATCTTTATAACCCCTATAATAAATGGGCTTACCGTCATCCATCTCGTAGATGAGGTAGTCGGGAATGGGCTTCAATTTTTGGCGACTGCTAGCAGTCATTGGTAAGCGGAATTTTTACCAAAGTTAATCTATTTTAAACACTTATTCAAGCGTACAAACTCAAACCTTGCTGTCAAATTTGTATTTTGGGCGCAATAATTCAGGTGGAGGAGATTTGCCAAATTTCAAAAATTTGGTAAATCTAAAGTCCGTTCATAACTAAAACACTTTAATGTATCCCGACATGCAAAATTTTATTCTGACTGTTATTCTAACTTTTTTTACTTTTCTAAGCTATGCGCAGGAGGCGATTCGCTATTTTGTAAATTTAGACAATATCCAACATCACGAAATCGAGGTGACGATAGAATTTACCTCCATTCCACAAGGCGTATTCACCGTGCGGATGCCGGGCAGCTCGCCGGGACGGTACGCGCCACACGCATTTGCAAAAAATGTATATGGGGAAAAAGCATTCGATACTCAAAATAAATCGTTGACAATCAACAAGTCTGATATTTCGGAATGGCAAATTATAGGACATAATGGCGCGGTGAAATTGCAATATACGTTGTACGCAAATCATGCCGACGGCACGTACGCGGGTTTTGATAATCGAAAAGCGATTATGAATATGCCGGCTACTTTTATGTATGGCGTTGGAATGGAGCAGCGTCCGATTGAAATTACATTCGATTTGAGCAAACATAAAGACTGGAAAGTTGCGACGCAGTTGAAGCAATTGGAAGCCAATAAATTTTTTGCGCCTAATTATTATTACTTTTTTGATAGTCCGACCATTATAGGCGATATAAAATTTCGCTCGTGGCAATCTGCTTCTAATGGTAAAAATCAAACGATTGAAATTGCGATGTTACACGAAGGAACGGATAAAGAATTGGACGACTACACCGAATGGGTAAAAAAAGTGGTGGAAGAAGAAAAGCGCGTGTACGGCTCGCTGCCAGATTTTGATTATGGAAAATATACGTTTTTATGTGCATACAATCCCTATGTTTTTGGCGATGGCATGGAACATCGGAATTCTACCATTTGTAATAGTCGCGGGAATTTAAAAGAAAATGCAAGTGGTTTAATTGGCACGATTTCGCATGAGTTTTTTCATTGTTGGAATGTGGAGCGCATTCGTCCGCGTACGCTGGAGCCGTTTGATTTTGACCGTCCGAATATGTCTGGTGAGTTGTGGTTTGCGGAGGGTTTTACCAATTATTATGATGATTTGATATTACGCCGAGCAGATATTATAACGGATTCAAGTTATTTACAAATTGTGAGTGGTATTTTAAATGTAGTAATAAATTCTCCGGCACGTCAATATCGCAATGTGATTCAAATGAGCCAACACGCGCCGTTCGTGGATGCGGCGGTTTCGATTGATGAAAATAATTATGGCAATACTTTTATAAGTTATTACACGTATGGTTCATTTATAGGGTTGACTTTGGATTTAAATATTCGCAATCGCTTCGCTGGCAAGAGTTTAGATGATGTAATGAAATATATGTGGGAACATTTTGGGAAGACAGAAATTCCGTATGAAATTCCTGATATTCAAAAAGCGGTAGCGACTGTGACGGGCGATGTGAAATTTGCAAACGATTTTTTTAGTCAATACGTCTATAAAAGTGAAGTGCCGAATGTGCAGGCGTTGCTGGCGGATATGGGCGTAACGATGCGCAAGAAAAATACGGGTAAAGTAGATTTTACAAATATTCGATTGGAGTATAAAGAAGAGGGCGCTATTATTAATATGCCGGTTTTAAAAAATACGTCGCTCTATCAGGCGGGATTGAATCGAGGAGATAAAATATTGGAAATCAACAATCAAACTGTGAAAAATGCAGCAGATTTCAAAACAATTGTAGAAAAAATAACGGCTGGTAGAGGTTGTGATATTACATTTGTACAAAATGGAATTACACAAAGTGTAAAATTTACGGCTTTAGAAGACCCAACATTGGAAGTGTTATTACAAGAAAAACCGAGCGACGCGGCGATGAAGAAGCGGAAGGAGTGGCTTAGAAAATGAAGAAGTGAAAAATGGGTGATGGGATTATTGGGTGATAGGGTGATGCGTGCCGAAATCTACGGGGAGACAAATAAGCAGCGTTTCGTTGTGCAATATAAAATTGTTTTTATCGTATTATTTCTTGGAACAAATGAATAAACTATGTTCAAGTCATTACACTTATTTACTTATGTGTTTTTATTATTTATGTCGGCTTGCATATATGTAGGCGAAAAAACCGATACACCCGCAGAAGTTATTGGTTTAGCTCCTATCTACGGCAGTACCAATTGGAAAGCCATCCAATCCCTTCCTCCTCAAAAGATAGTTTCCTTGGGAAAAATGTATTACAAAAACGGTTTTATTTTTGCAGGAGAAGTCGGCAGAGGTATTCACATTATTGACAATCGAAATCCAAGCACTCCGAAACGCATCAAGTTTTTAAAAATAGATGGAAATACAGATATTGCTATTAAAGGTGATTTTCTGTATGCGAATAATGTCCAAGACTTGGTAGTATTAGATATTTCTGATTTAGATAAGGTGCAATTAATGAAGCGATTAGACAACATTTTTCCGCAATTAGACGCGTCAGGACTATTTCCAGAAAATTATTTCGGCTATTTTGAATGTGTAGATACGAAGCACGGCGCGGTGATTGGTTGGGAAGAAATTACATTGAAAAATCCGAAGTGCTGGCGGTGAAATAAGGAAGAAATGAAAAATGAAAGAATGAAAATAGACCTAATGACACCTTTCAAAAATATAATCATGAAAAATATTTTACAATTCACTTTACTTGTATGCATCACCCTTGCATCGGTACGCTGTGGAGAAAGTGGTGCAGCAGCAGAGGTGAGTGCAAGTACCGGCGTCGGTGGTTCATTAGCACGCTTTACCATCCTCGGTAATTATTTATACACTGTTGATTTTCAGACCTTAAAAGTATTTGACATTACAAATAGTATAGAACCCAAGCTTAAGAAAAACATTTCGGTAGGCGGTGGCGTAGAAACTATTTTTCCACTCGGCAGTCGCTTGTTTTTGGGCACGCAAACCGGTATGGTTATTTACGATATTGATAAAGAAGGGATTCCGCAGTTCGTTTCTTTGTACCAACACATTACAAGTTGTGATCCCGTGGTGGCGAATGCCCAATATGCGTACGTAACGCTACGGACCTCTAACTGTAGAATAGTGACGGGGAGTGCCTCCGACCAATTGGAGATTATTGACATTTCTGATCCACAAAATCCAAAACAAATAGCGATTTACCCCTTGACAGAGCCTCGTGGCTTAGGTTTAGATGGTAATATTTTATTTGTTTGTGATAGCAATTTGGGTGTGAAAGTTTATAATGTAAGTAATCCTACAAAAATTGAATTGATTACAGAATTAAAAGATATCGTTGCACATGATGTCATTGTACTAAATGGATTATTATTAGTCATTGGGCCGGAAAATATTTATCAATACGATTATTCTGACCTGAAAAATATTCGTAAACTTTCACAAATGCCACTTGGTGTGTAATAGATGCTGGATACCAATGGATGCCGGATGCCAGATGCCAGATACCAGATGTTGGGAAAGTACCTGATGGCTTTTATAATGGGCGTTGGCGTGTTAGTGTCGCCCGTTATGACCTATGCGCAAACTACTTCGGAACTGCCGCAAGTCATTGCTAAACTTTCTATTGCCGATTTTTTTAGTCCTTTTCAACCTTCCATACATATTGGGTTGGAACATTCTTTGAAAGGGCGATGGTCTTGGCACCACCAAGCGGGTTATCTTTTTAGAAATCCTTTTGAAACGGATTATCCTGACCAAACTGGACTGCGCTTGCGGAGCGGCTTGCGGCTTTACACCAAAAAGTCAAGCAAATGGGCTCAAAAAGTATATTGGGAGTTGAATATCGGTTATTTTCGGTCGAAAATGTTGCTCGAAGATGATTTTTTCCGTTTTGGTCGTACTTTTAGGCAGCGTATTAATTACTTCCGACGGCAAGAGATTTACACTGCAACGATAGAATGGGGAGTGGCAAGTTACCAGTCATCCCGCTGGATTGCAGAAGTGGGTGTTGGTGGCGGTTTTCAATTTGGAAATGTGCACTTTAGTAAAATTCCACCTGATGCCACGCTTATTGAGCAAGGATTTAATTTTTTTTCGTTTTCATATGAGGAAAATCCAGTTGTAGGTTCTATTAATTTTGGGGTACGTTTGAAAGTAGGCTATGTTTTAAAATAACTGATTCGCAATGGAGACTATCGCTTTCCGAATAAATAATCTTTCCTAACTTTGTAGCCAATCAACACAACTCCGACGGCATGAGCCAACGCAATGAACGTATTTTGTGGACTTCTTTACTGCTGGTCTTTACTTTTTTGTGCATCTGGTTTCGCTTTCCAGATTATTTTCGCACGCCGAATAGTAAAGTGATAGAGCCGTGGGGAGACGGCTATAAAACTTATATGGCATTTGTGTATCATGTGAAGTACGATAGCACGTATTCGCATTTGCAAGCCATGAACTACCCGTATGGCGAGCACGTCATACCCGGCGATGCGCAACCAGCATTGTCCAATATTGTAAAATTTATCAGTCAAAATATCATAGATATTTCCGATTATTATAGAGGGATTATACATTTCTCCATGTTGTCGTCGCTGTTGTTATGCAGTCTTTTTTTATATTTAATTTTTAGAAAGTTAGATATAGCGCCTTGGTACGCGATTCCGGTGGCGATTGCCCTCACATTTATGGCACCGCAAACTGAACGCATGGCAGCGCATTATGGCTTGGCGTATCCAGCGTTGTTACCTATGATTTTATACTTTTTGATGCGGCTGGAAGAGCAGTGGCAGTGGAAATATAGTGTGTTTATCGCGCTCACGGTTTGGTTTTTTTCGGGGCTTCATTTTTATTATTTTGCCATATTGGTGTTTACCATTACGGGTTATTTTTTCTTTAGTTGGATGCAAAAACGCGACTGGCAGAATTGGCTACGATATGCGTTACACTACGGTATTCAAGTGATTATACCGCTTATTTTCTTCATTTTCTGGATATTTGTAAACGACCCTGTGACCGACCGACCGGAAAAACCGTGGGGCTATTTCGCGCATCGCGCACGTTGGGAGGGTGTGTTTTTATCTATGACGCAGCCGATGTATCAATGGGTGCATGAGCATTGGATTAAAATCCGAGAAGTCAATTCTGAAAGTCATATTTATGTAGGATTGGTGGCGTTTATCGCTTCTATTATTTTCGCATTTCGGCTGCTTCGACATTTGTTCCGCAAGCCGCCTTTTCATTTTGAAAGTGAACATCGCACGTGGTTGAACGCCAGTTTTTATATGGCAGTCGCTATTTTATTATTTTCATTTGGCTTGCCATTTACTATTAAAGGTTTAGAAAAACTACTGGATTACACTGGACCGTTGCAGCAATTTCGCTCCATCGGGCGCTTTGCGTGGGTATTTTATTACGTTATTAATATCATAGTTTTTGCCAGTTTATATCATTGGGGAATGCGAGCGGCACGTTGGCGCACGGCGTTGATGGGTTTTGCCTTAGCAATTTTAGTGTATGAATCGGGTACGTTTACCAAAAGCCTGGATTTAAGATTGGATGAAGTAGAAGAAGACGCGCCGGGAAAATCATATAATCAAATTCCAAATCTAAATGATTATCAAGGAATTTTACCAATTCCTTATTACAATATCGGCAGTGATAATTTGTGGTGGCGACAGTCGGGTTTTATGGGACAAAAATCGGCGACGCTTGCCATGCAAACCGGCTTGCCCACGACCGCCGCGATGTTGACGCGCACGTCTATTTCGCAGACGTTCAACCAAGTGCAATTGATTGTAGAACCCTATCGCCGCCCTAAAATTTTAGATGATTTTCCAAATGATAAACCTTTATTATTAGCTTTTGATTCGATTCGTGTCAAAGAATATCCGGGCAAGTATACGCAGTTTCCAGTAGGGTTACCACTCGTGTACGAACGCGGTGAATTACGATTGTATAAATTGCCACTCTCTTCTTTTGAAATGTATATTGAACAGCGTAAACAGCAGATTGCCAAAGATTTAGACAGTTTAAAATTACAACCTTTTGACGCGTTTTTAACTACGGGAAACGTTCAAGATTTTGCCTATCAATCGTGGGATGACCAAAAAGTCCAGCAGCGTTATCTCGGCAGCGGCGGTTTTGAAAGTCGCGCCAAAGACCGAACGGTTTTATTCGATAACAACATTCCAGCGCAGCAGCCCGGCGGTTATATCATTTCTACTTGGATGTTTATGAATAAAGATTTATATCCGCGCACCAAATTTGATATTGTAGAATATAACCCTGTGGACGGTAGCGAAGTACAGCACATGACGTGGGAAGTGAAGGATTTAATACAAACGATTGATAATAACGGCTGGGTATTGATTGAATTGGGCTTGGATTTGCACAATCCACAAAATAAATTGCGCATCACGGTTTTCAATGAGGAATTGGGTAAAGCGCCGCTGTTTTTTGACGAATTATTGATTCGACCTTTTAATACGCATTTGTATCGTAAGAACGACGATATGATTTGGTATGATAATCGTTGGTGGAGTTTGAGGTAATAGCACACTGATTTTTATAAGATCACTATGTTTTCTTATGATTTAAAATACAATGCAAATCATAAACTATCTTAAAAATCATAACTGTCAGTGCCCTATCACGTTGCGTAGAGAAAATAGATGGAAGAAAAATGAATCCTTGCTTAGAAACTATTAAAATCGAGAATAGGCAACTTTGTAATATTTCATATCACAATGAACGTTTCAACCGCACCCGGCAAGCGTTATTTAATTGTGCAGAAGAAATTGATTTACAAGACATTGTAGTGATTCCAGCGGAAGTAAAATCAGATATTTACAAATGTCGTGTTATTTATTCCAATCAAATTCAGACCGTAGAATTTTCTTTATATCAACCAAAAATCGTCCAATCTTTACAATTAATACAAGCCAATGACCTAGATTATAGCTACAAATACCTCGACCGCAGCGCGTTCGCAAACTTACTTTCCAAGGTCACTACTGACGATATTTTGATTGTAAAAAATGGCTTCCTCACGGATACTTCTTACGCAAATATCGTTTTTTGGGATGGTCAAAAATGGCTGACACCTGCTATTCCATTACTGTTTGGCACGAAACGACAAGCGCTACTTGATGCCGGTGAAATTATAGAAGCAGCATTAAAACCTGCTGATTTAAAACATTTTAAATTTGCAAAATTGATAAATGCAATGCTGGATTGGGAAAGCAGTGCTGTTATTCAAACCTATAAGGTTTCAGAAATCTTATAGGTTTTTTGTTGAAACTCTGGAAAAAGCGTCATCAATTCCGCTTCACTCGCCGCACAAATCCCTCTGTCCGTTATCAAACTTGTTACTAATCGCGCCGGTGTTACATCAAAACCATAATTCGCCGCCGGACTTTCCGCAGGTGTGATCAGTACGTTTGACATTTTTTCGCCATCCCAGCCGTGCACATATTTCACCTCATTTGGGTTTCGCTGTTCAATTGGAATTTCCCGCAAGCCGTCGCGCACCGTCCAATCAATCGAAGAACTTGGCACTGCCACGTAAAACGGCACGTCATTATCTTTCGCAGCTATCGCTTTCAAATACGTTCCAATTTTATTCGCCACGTCGCCTTGCCGAGTCGTTCGGTCGGTTCCCACAATCACCATATCCACCATGTTGTGTTGCATCAAATGTCCGCCAGCGTTGTCTACGATGACGGTGTGCGGCACGCCATGTTGAAGGAGTTCGTAAGCGGTAAGGTTCGCGCCTTGGTTGCGGGGGCGCGTTTCGTCCACCCATACGTGTACCGGGATGCCCGCGTCGTGCGCGAGGTAAATCGGGGCGGTCGCCGTGCCATAGTCAATGCACGCAATCCAACCGGCGTTGCAATGAGTGAGAATATTGACGGGCGCACCGTTTTTGCGAATCCTGATTTCTTTTATAATATTCAAGCCAAACTCGCCAATCTGCCGACAACTTTCCAAACTTTCCTTCGCAAAATCCTGTGCAGCTTGTAGGGCAGCAGCGGGTTTTAAATCTTGATTTTCAACTAAATTGATAACTTGTAAAGACTTTTCAATGGCATAAAATAAGTCAACAGCGGTCGGTCGAGTCGCTTTTAACAACTGAGCGGCTTTCGCCAGATATACCTCAAAATCAGGCTGTTGTAATGCTTCTAAAGTTGCAATATACAATCCATACGCCGCCGTAGCACCAATAAGCGGCGCGCCGCGCACGTGCATTTCCTTGATTGCGACTAAAAAATCTTCCAACTTTGTCAAATCTTCAATCACCAACTGATGGGGCAGGTAACGCTGGTCGAAGGTTTGTATCGTGCGGTCGTCTTGCAGCCAGATGGTGTGGTAATGTTTGCCGTTGATTTTCATGTTGCAAAAGTAAATAAAGCCTTAGAAAACTTTGAAAATTTCCAAAGGCTCCATCTCTAAAAAATTGTATTTTAGTGCATTGCTAATTAAAACAGGCTATTATGAAATATTGTACTTCTCTTCTTTACTTGTTACTCCTAAGTATTCAAACGTATAGTCAACCAGCACTAAGCGATCTCCCCACCGCCGAAGAAATCGCTTTTGTAAATGTAAACGTTCTTTCAATGACGGGCGAACAAGTGCTAATGAATCAAACGGTGCTTATAAAAAATGGCAAAATTGTACAAATCGGCGCCGCCAAATCCGTAAAGCCTTCTAAAAATGCTTTAAAAATCAAAGCGAAAGGGAAATATTTGATGCCGGGCTTGTCCGAAATGCACGCGCACATTCCGGTGGCGGACAGCACGGGCGATGCGAATGTACGCGAAACGCTTTTTCTATATTTGGCGGGCGGCGTGACCACGATTCGCGGGATGTTGGGCAATCCATATCATTTGAAATTGAAACAACAAGTCGCTAAAAATGAAATATTGAGTCCGCGTATGTACACCTCCAGTCCTTCGTTGAATGGTAATTCTATAAAAACGCCGGAAGAAGCGCGTACCAAAGTAACTCAATATCAAAAAGATGGGTACGATTTTCTAAAAATTCATCCGGGGATTCAGTTGCCGGTATTTGAAGAACTCGTCAAAACGGCTCGGCAAGTAGGTATTCCATTTTCTGGACACGTACCGATTGCGGTAGGCGTGCGCCGTGCGATTGATTTTAAATATGCTTCGATTGACCATATTGATGGCTACGTAGAAGGTTTGGTTTCGCTTTCCGCAAAGGTGGATTCGAGTGCAAATGGCTTATTCGGTGTGAATTTTACAGACTTCGCGGATACAAAAATGATTCCAGAACTGGTAGCGAAAACAAAGGCAGCAGGCGTATGGATTGTGCCGACACAAGCTTTATTAGAACGTTGGACTTCTCCGCTAACGGGCGACCAAATTATGAGCGAACCAGAAATGGCATACATGAGTCCGAGTGTGCGCTACCAGTGGCGCGGCGCGAAAGCGCAGCTTTTTGGAGCAAATTATAAACCAGAAACGGGTAAAAAATTTATTGATATTCGTCGGCAATTATTAAAAAATATGCACGAAGCGGGCGTTGGATTATTGTTGGGTTCGGATGCGCCACAGGTTTTCAATGTGCCGGGATTTTCCATTCGCCATGAGGCAAAAGCAATGGCAAATGCAGGGATTCCAAATGCTGAAATTCTAAAAAGTGGAACGGTCAATCCAGCGATTTTTTTTGGTCAGGAAGGCGAATTTGGGGTCGTGAAAGTAGGCGCGGCTGCCGAACTTATTTTATTGGATGCAAATCCATTGACTAATATTGACAATATTAAGCTGTTAAATGGCGTATTGATACAAGGACGTTGGCTTTCCAAAAAAATGATAGCCGAAGAATTAACGAAAATCGCAAAAAAATACGAGCAAGATTAGTTGGAATGTTGGAAAATTGGAATGCTCGCCCACTTTTGAATGATAAAGGATTGAAAAGATGGAATGAAGGAAAGTGTGACTTTAAACAACCTTTTGCGTCTACTATTTAACACTCATTTCACGCTTGCCTAACATTATTTAACTAAATTAAATTTCTTCTTAGGATGGTGGTAACATCGTTTTACCAACCTGACACGTTATTCTATTGTTGTAATTACAAATTTTTTTATTATGAAAGTATTGATGGTATGTTTAGGGAATATCTGTCGCTCGCCGCTGGCAGAGGGAATTCTAAAAGCGAAAATTAAAGAAAAGGGATTGAATTGGATGGTAGATTCGGCAGGAACGGGTTCTTGGCACGTAGGAGATTTGCCGGACCCGCGCTCGGTTGTTACCGCTCGTAAGAATAATATCAATATCACCGACCAACGCGCCCGCCAATTTCACGCTTCTGATTTAGACGAGTTTGACCTCATTTTGACGATGGATAAGACTAATTACCGCGATGTGCTGCGCTTTGCGACCACTGAAAAACAACGCTCTAAGGTGCAACTCATTATGAATTTTATCTATCCCGGCAAAAATATGGACGTACCCGACCCTTACTGGGATGATGAGGGTTTTGACAAAGTGTACCAAATGTTGGTGGAGGCGTGTGAGTCAGTAGTGGAGCATTACAGTGCAGTAGCGGCTGGATAGAAATAGATATGGCGCACTTCAAAAGTGTGCCATATCTTATGCGGCACACTCCTAAAAGTGCGCCATATTATATTTTAAGCAAACGCCTTCGCTACAATTTCCGCTTGCTGCGTATCGTGCAATTTCTTGAAACCCGTAGCCGGAGATGCAGCGGGCATCCGAGAAATACGTTGGAGTGGCTTGCCTTTGTGATTATTTTGTAAAAAGCGCCACGCGCCCATGTTTTCTGGTTCTTCTTGTACCCAAAAGAGGTCTGCACCTTCATATTGTGCTAAAATCGCATCTACCTGCTTTTGTGGAAACGGATAAAGCTGCTCAATGCGGATAATGGCTACGTCTTCGCGCTTCGTCTCGCGTTGTTTTTGTAATAAATCGTAATAAATTTTGCCGGTACAAAGCAGGACGCGTTTCACTTTGGACGCATCTTGTATAGTCGCATCCGCATACACTTCCCGAAAGCCCGTATTTGGTTCAAAATCAGATATAGATGACACACATTCTGGATGCCGCAACAAAGATTTTGGAGACATCACAATCAGCGGTTTGCGGAAGGGACGCGCCAACTGCCGACGCATCAGATGGAAAAAATTCGCAGGTGTGGTAACATTTGCAACGGTCAAATTATACTCGGCACACATTTGCAAAAATCGCTCCAAGCGCGCGCTGGAGTGTTCCGGTCCTTGTCCTTCGTAGCCGTGCGGGAGCAACATTGTCAATCCGCTCATGCGCTGCCACTTGCTTTCACCTGCTCCTATAAATTGGTCAATAATCGTCTGCGCGCCATTGTAAAAATCGCCAAACTGAGCTTCCCAAATCACCAACGTATCAGGATTCGCCAGCGAGTAGCCATATTCAAACCCTAACACTGCAAATTCAGACAACAGCGAGTTGTAAATGCGAAACTTATTCTTTCCACTTGCTAAACCTTCCACGCGGCTATATTCTACATTGGTTTCCACATCGCGCAGGACAGCGTGACGGTGCGAGAACGTGCCGCGCTTCACGTCCTGACCGCTCATGCGCACATCTTTGCCGTCCACAAGAATGCTGCCGTACGCGAGCAATTCGCCCAGACTCCAGTCCAGTGCGTCTTCTGCGATGCGTTTTTTCATGCCATCCAACAAGCGATTTACTTTTGGCAAGACTTGAAAATCAGCAGGCACACTCACCAAGTGGTTGAGCATTCGTTCCACTTCTGCACGTTCGATACCGGTTGCAGGCGATGTTTCAAAATCGGCGGGGTCGGCGGTACGTTTTAATTGCTGCCAAGCTTTTTCAGGTTCCTGATATTTGTAATCTAATGGATGTTGTTTGAGTTCGTCGAGGCGCTCTTGCAAGTGTTGCCAATAATCTTTTTCTACCTCATCCGCCATCTCCTTTTGCACGTCGCCACGCTCTATTAGCATTTTAGAATACACCTCGCGTGGATTCGGATGCGTGGTGATGAAGCGATACATTTCCGGCTGTGTGAATTGCGGGTCGTCGCCTTCATTATGACCGTGCTTGCGGTAGCAAACCATATCAATAAAAACGTCTTCGTTGAATTCCTGTCGGTATTCTACTGCCAACTCGGATACAAAAAGCACCGCTTCTGGGTCATCGCCATTCACATGAAAAACAGGCGCTTGCACCAAATTCGCAGCGCCAGTGCAATACGTAGAAGACCGCGCATCTTCAAAATCCGTCGTAAAACCGATTTGATTATTAATTACAAAATGAACCGTACCGCCCGTGAGATAACCTTTAAGTTTGCTCATTTGAATCGTCTCATACACCACGCCCTGACCGGCTACTGCTGCGTCGCCATGAATGAGAATCGGTAAAATACGGTCGTACTCACTTTCGTATAAAATATCTGCTTTCGCGCGCGCAAAGCCTTCTACTACTGGGTCTACCGCTTCCAAGTGCGAAGGATTAGGCACTAATTTTAAATACACTTTGTCGCCCGAAGGCGTATCCACCTGCGAAGAAAAGCCCAAGTGATACTTCACGTCGCCATCGCCAAAGCTCTGATTCTTAGGCATATTGCCTTCAAATTCGGTGAAAATCTGGTCGTAGGTTTTACCCAGGATATTTGCCAATACATTCAAACGACCACGATGCGCCATCCCAAAAATCACTTCTTGCACGCCGTACTCCGCACCTTTGTTGATGATACCGTCAAGTGCCACAATCGTCGTCTCGCCGCCTTCAAGCGAAAAACGCTTTTGCCCAACAAATTTTTTGTGCAAAAACTCTTCAAATGCAACCGCGCCATTCAGTTTTTCCAGAATGCGTCGTTTTTTATTAATATCAAAACCATACTGATGGTCGGGGTCATACGATTCAATTTTCGTGCGCAACCAACGCCGCTGTGCGCGGTCTTGAATGTAGTGAAATTCAAAACCGATATGCCCACAATAGATTTTTTTGAGTTTCGTGACAATGTCGAGCAAAGTTGCATTTTGTAAGCCTATTTCACTACCCGCCTGAAAAACGGTGTCCAAATCTGCATCTGCCAATCCAAAGTCACTCAGCTCCAGCTTGGGATTGCGATTGAGGCGAGGACGCAGCGGATTGGTGGTTGATTCCAAATGCCCACGATTGCGATACGCAATAATCAGCGAGTGTACTTGCAATTCTTTTTTAATCTGGTCGGGCATGGCCGCCGTAGCCACGCCGTTGGTGGCATGACCGTTACCATTCCCGTCGGCGGCATAATCGTAGCCTTTAAAAAAATTGCGCCAGCCGGACTCCACTTGTTCCGGGTCTTGCTGGTATTGCTCGTACAGCGAATCTATAAAGTTGGGATGCGCATTGGTTATAAAAGAAAAATCGTTCATTGTTTTAAATTTTGGTAGCTAAGCAACAAAAATAAGGAGATATGACCTGCTTTTGGCAGATAACGCCTCCTTATTTATTATTTTTTACGTAAGTTTCCGCACTTTCGATGCTTTGCAACATTTGTTGTTTCAGTTCGTCTACTTTCTTTTTTTCCTCGTCCAGATATTTCATGACACCAGCATGGTCGGTTTCCGCGCGCACGTCGTCGAGTTGTCGCACATTGCCCATCCAATCCATCATGCCGTTTTCGGCGTTGGTCAAACCTTGAATGTGGTTGCGTATAATTTTCTGCTCCTCCATTTGAATAGAATCAGGGGTGCTTACTCGCGCCGTCAGGTCTTCACTGAGCCGATTGATGTCGCTCATTTTGGGCATTACCTCGTCATGCACTGCCATGATTTCATCCCATTTTTGTTGTTCTTGTGCAACGTCTTGCGCGCTTTGATTGCAGCTTACCGCTAATATGACAATTGTTAATAATAGAGTTTGATAGGTTTTCATCGTTTGGTTTGTTTTAAATGAAAGTTAGTGTGAAAAGTCACTATACAACTTCTTTTTTACACATAAAATTTTACATCTAAAGCAACAAATTGCTGTCCTACTTGTACCCTACAATAAAGGCTGTAAAACGAGTTTTTGTTTATAGAATAGTTTGGCGCATTTCTAAAATGTATGTGCCAAACTTATTAGCGTAAGTAACAACATGAAAGATACCTTCCTCATTGACGCAGTGCGAACCCCGATTGGAAAATTTGCAGGCACACTCGCGCCTGTGCGTACGGACGACCTCGCCGCTTTTGTAATCCAACAATTGGTAGAACGCTATGCCGATATTCCAAAAGAAGTATATGACGATGTCATTTTGGGCTGTGCGAATCAAGCGGGTGAAGATAATCGAAATGTGGCACGAATGGCGCTGTTGCTGGCGGGATTGCCCTACTCCGTACCGGGTGAAACGGTCAATCGGCTGTGTGCGTCTGGGATGTCGGCGGTGATTCAAGCGCATCGGGCGATACAGGCGGGGGATGGCGAACTGTTTATAGCTGGAGGCGTGGAAAATATGACGCGCGGTCCGTGGGTAATTTCTAAAAGTGCAAAACCGTTTGGGAATGAGGCACAAATGTATGATTCGAGCTTCGGCTGGCGCTTTGTCAATCCGAAAATGAAAGCCTTGTACGGCACAGACGCGATGGGCGAAACCGCAGAAAATCTAGCAGATATGTATAAAATCAGTCGGGAACACCAAGACTTATTCGCCTTTCATTCGCAACAAAAAGCAGCACGCGCGCAGCAAAATGGTAGATTCTTAAAAGAAATTATACCCATTCCGATTCCACAAACAAAAGGTGAACCTATATTTTTTAATCAAGATGAATTTGTAAAACCAGACACAACTTTAGACATTTTAGCCAAATTAAAACCCGCTTTTCGCAAAGAAAATGGCACGGTCACAGCAGGTAACGCCGCAGGTTTGAATGATGGCGCAGCCGCAATGCTCGTCGCTTCTGAATATGCAGTTAAAAATTACAATTTAAAACCGCTGGCGAAAATAATCTCTTCAGCGGTAGTAGGCGTAGCGCCAAGAATCATGGGCATTGGACCCGTATTTGCTTCGCAAAAAGCATTGCAAAAAGCCAATTTGACACTCGACCAAATAGACATTATTGAAATCAATGAAGCGTTCGCGGCGCAAGTGCTGGCGTGTACGCGAGAGTTGGGTTTGGAAGATATGGACGAACGCATCAATCCGAACGGCGGCGCGATTGCGCTTGGGCATCCGCTGGGCATGAGTGGCACGCGCATTCTACACACGGCAGCTTTGGAATTGCAACAACAAAATAAACGCTATGCGCTCGTGACCATGTGTATCGGGGTGGGGCAAGGGTACGCGGTCGTTTTAGAGAATGAATAATGAGTGGTGATTTGTGAATAGTGAATAGTGAATAGTGGATAGTGAATAGTGAATAGTGATTTGTGAATAGTGAATAGTGAATAGTGATTTGTGAGGCATCACCAATGACCCCTCACCAATTACCCCTCACAAATCACTACTCACCTCTCACAAATCACTTAATACTGGAAAGCAACATTCCTTTTTCTTCATCTATGACGATGACTTGTTGGCGTTTTTCGCTGCCGTTTTTTACCACGAGGAGGTATTTTCCAGCTTTCAACTCGTTCAAATTCAATTTGGCACGGTAGCCGTTGTGCTTGGTTACTACATTTTGAAAATAGGTCGTAGCACCATCTAAGCTTTGAATGGAAATGTCGGTGCGTAGTTTTTGTAGATTGACCAGTCTGAGTTCCACCGTTTTTTTGTCAACGACAGTGATAGATACTTTTACTTTGTTAGGATTGGGTGGAGTGGTTGCAAAAATAGCAGTCGAAAAGGATAGGCATAATGCCAGTGCTACCATTAGGTACTTCATAAGAGTCGGGTTAATTTTGTTTTTTAAAAAGTGATTTCTTACAATAGTAAAGATGAAAGGATTTGTAAAGGGTTGCAAAAAATGTGGATAGGAAGGGATATTTTTTCGATGAACGGTAGATAAAGTGATGGACCCTTTTATAATTTACTATTGACCACCACTTAGTAAAAGTCAAAATTTAAAATATAAAAGTGCGCATGGCTTCCCATTTCAATTTTGTAATCGAGAAGTTTATTTTTTAACCATTACTTGATTTTCAATGTTTTGCGAACTGCCAACTGCTTACTGTAAACTGCCTACTTACTTATCTTACACTGAACTTGTTTAAAATGATGAAAATATAGAATATGTTTTCCGAATGGGTACTAACAAAGTCGTAAGTATCAAGCCAACAATAACTTTAACCACAAAGGGCACAAGGATTTTCACCATGTTCATAAGGAACACTTTGTGCGCCTTGTGTAGCACTTTGTGAGCCTTGTGGTTAAATGAGAGAACGCAGAGCCGAGCTATTCCATTCATGTTAGATAAGATCTTCAATTTTAAACAAGTTCACTGTATTTAATGCATTACAAACCAAACAAGTCAATAAAAATTAGGGCACTTCCAAAAAAAACACCTTAAAATTCACCACTCGTGTCGCATATTTGTTGTATTAAAATTGAAAACCCAAGCGGCTATAAAAATCTATGCAAAACAACATCTTGAAAACACACCACTTTCCCCATCCAGCAGTAATCACGCTATTCCTATTGCTTTTACAGGCCTGTGCCAGTTTCGACCTGCAATACTCCGAAGAAGATAATTTTATAAAAGTAAGAGAAGTGAAGCCCGCCGGCAAAATCACGCACACCATGTTTCTCATCGGCGATGCAGGCAATGCCGCGCCGGGTAGCGTTCCACCGGCGTTAAAATTGTTGAATGATAAGTTAAAAGCGTTTCCCAATCCAAAAGAAGGGACCGTCGTCTTTTTGGGGGATAATTTGTATCCGAATGGCTTTGCGCCCAAGCGAGCAGTGGCAGAGCGCGAAGTAGACGAGTACAAAATGAAAGCGCAATTGGATGCGGTGAAAGATTTTCAAGGTAAAATATTTTTCATAGCCGGCAATCACGACTGGTACAACTGGGGTATTGAAGGATTGAAGCGACAGCGCAATTTTGTAGAAGATTATTTGGGTCGAAAGGATGTATTATTACCAAAACCGGGCTGCGGCGACCCCGTCACCATTGACTTGACGGATAATTTGGTTTTAATTTTACTCGATTCTGAATGGTGGCTCGAAGATTGGCGCGGACACACAGAAATAAACGACGGCTGCGAAGTGAAAAGTCGCAAATCTTTCCAACTGTTATTTGAAGAAGCCATTAAAAGTAATCGCGACAAGAACATCGTCATCGCATTGCACCATCCACTTTACACCTACGGTTCGCACGGTGGGCAATTTACAGCAAATGACCATTTTTTTCCGCTGGCGGCGGTGCGTAAAAAACTGCGCGTTCCCTTGCCAGGCATCGGCTCCGTTTATCCGTTTATGCGCTCGGCTATTGGCTCTCGGCAGGATTTGGCGTTTCCTGAGTATAAATCTTTAAAAAAAGCACTGATTGACGCGGCGCGTAAAAATGGCAATTTCATCTTCGCTTCCGGTCATGAGCATACTTTACAGTACATTGAGCAAGACGATCAATCTTTTATTGTGAGCGGTTCTGGTTCCAAACTCAGTCCCGTGCGCCTCGGCAATGGCTCCAAATTTGCATACGGTTATTATGGTTTTGCACAACTTGATTTTTATGATACAGGTGCAGTCTGGCTCACCTTTTGGACACCCGAAGGCGATGACCCGAACGGACGATTGATTTACAAAAAACAAATTAAAGAAGCCTTGCCTAAACCCGTGGAACTACCGCGCGATAGTTTTGCAGAATACTTGAGTGAAAAAAAAGAAGTAACCAAAGCATTGAGTGAATATGATTTTGAAAAAGGTCCCATTTGGCGATTGCTGTGGGGCGAGCATTATAGAAAAGCGTACGCCACGCCTTTACCCTTAAATGTGCTGGACTTGTCAAAATATGAGGGCGGATTGAAACCTAAAAAAATCGGCGGCGGCAACCAAACTAATTCCTTGCGACTGGAAGACAAGCAAAAGCGCGAGTACGCGATTCGTTCCCTCGATAAAGATGCAACCCGCACCGTGCCATTCCCATTTAATGAATCGTTTGTCACCGAGATTATACAAGACAATTTTAGTGCTACGCATCCTTTAGCGGCGTTGCCAGTAGCGGAACTCTCCAAAGTAGTAGGCATTTATCATACCGACCCTAAAATTTATTATGTACCCAAACAGCCCGCATTGGGGCGGCACAATGAAGCTTTTGGTGGAAGTATGTACCAGTTGGAAGAAAGACCGGACGGCGATTGGAGTGCAGCCCCCAATTTTGGTAATGCCAAAGATTTTAAAAGTACGGTAGATGTCATTGACGAACGTACGAAAGACCACGACGTTCGCATTGACAATCAAATGGTGATACGCGCTCGAATGTTCGATTTGCTCATCGGCGATTGGGACCGGCACGACGACCAGTGGCGCTGGGCAGAATCTAAAAAAGACGGTAAAAAATTCTATCAGCCCATTCCGCGCGACCGAGACCAGGCATTCAGCAAATACGATGGCTTGCTGGTTCGTATCATCCGAGATTTTACACCTGGTACGCGGCATTTTCAACCTTATAAACCCAATATCAAAAAAATACAGTGGACGAGCTATGATGCGCGTTATTTCGACCCTACTTTTCTCACCGTTTTAGAATGGAAACACTGGGAACCGGAGGTGCGCTTATTGCAAACCAAACTGACCGATACCATCATTGAAAAAGCATTTCGAGAAACTTTTCCACCTGCTATTTTTGCTTTGGATGCCGAATATATTATCAAAACGATGAAAACCCGCCGCGATGATTTAATGTCCATTGCCCGCCGACATTATGAATTTATCAATCGGAAAGTGGACGTGGTGGGTACTGAAAAACGTGAATATTTTGACATCGTGCGCATCAATAATGACAGTACGCGTGTGACCGTTTTTGGTATGAATAAAGAAGGCGACCGCAAAGATACTCTGTATAAACGTACTTTTTTAAACGATGAAACCTACGAGATTCGGATTTATGGTTTGGACGACGACGATGTTTTCAACGTGACTGGTACGACCGATAAGAGTCCACTGATACGCCTCACTGGTGGCTTGGGTAAAGACGTGTTTTATGACCAGTCCAACGTGCGCACGCAGGGGAAAAGAACAATTGTATACGATGCTGAGGATGAAGAGAATAAGCTAAATGTAGGAAGTGAAACCAAGCAACGCATCAGCGACGACCCCGTGATGAATACGTACAATCGAAAAGCGCCGGATTACGAATTCGACTATGCTTTCCGAACGCCTTATGTAAACGTGAATCCCGACGATGGCTTATTACTTGGCGTTCAGGGACAATTGGTTACGTATGGTTTTAAAAAATCACCTTATTCTACCAAAAATTCACTTTCCCTTCGGTATGCACTGGAAACTTCGGGTTGGTCATTGGGCTATAATAGTGAGTTTATTAATATTTTTGACCGATGGGATATGCAGTTGGATGCGCAATACAATACGCCTTTGTACGCCATCAATTTCTACGGCTTTGGCAATGAAACACCAGATTATGAGCAGACCCTGCCAAGTGATTCCGACGAAGAAGAGGAAATAGCCGAAAATTATGTGCGCGTGCGGCAGCGACTTTTGCAAATCAAACCAGCACTCTTACGGCGGGCAAGTAATGGCGTTTCATGGTCGGTAGGACCTATGTTTGAATCCATCCGCATTGCTCGAACCCAAGGACGAATTGTAGATGCCATTGGTGACGATTTGAATCCAGCATTATTTAATGGCTTGGAGTTTTTGGGAGCGCAAGCGCAATTAAACGCGCAGAGTTTGGATAATTCCGCGTTTCCTACGCGGGGTTTTGGTTTCAATATTGATACCGGTTGGAAGTTGCAATTGGACAATAAAGAGAAAAATTTCCCTTATTTGCGGTCTTCCTTCACGGTCTATCAGCGGCTCGTGACCAATGGGCAACTCGTACTGGCGTCCCGCGTAGGCGTGGCGCACAATTTTAATAATGATTTTGAATTTTTTCAAGGGGCTACGCTCGGCGGGGGCGTGATGGACAATGCCAATTTTCGGGGCGTACGTCGGGAGCGTTTTACAGGACAAACTTCGTTTTATCACAATACTGATTTTCGTTTGAAATTCTTACAATCTGCCAATCGGGCGATTCCTTTTTCAATGGGGATTTTTGCCGGTTTTGATAACGGGCGCGTGTGGGTGAAAGACGACAAGTCCAAAGTGTGGCATTATGCGTATGGCGGCGGCTTGTTTGTAGCGCCCTTTAATATAGTGACCGTGCAAGCGAGTTTTTTCCGAAGTGACGACAATCAGAATCGGTTTACGCTGGGCGGCGGGTTCTTTTTTTGAAAGAGGATAGGAAAATGGGAGGATAGGAAGATAGGAACACTTAAAACGCTGAATTTCAAAATAATTGAATAAGGCGATTTGTCTTGTAGAGACAACATATTGGCAATACAGCAAATCGCGGTGCGCTGGTGTGCCGTAGTTACACTATACACGTTGTACGCGGCTGCCGATTCCGCTCAACTGGGGCGGCATCCCGACGTGTCGGGGCGACACACGAATCGCTGGAAAACATTTGTTTCTACCACAAATTACCGATTTGTTCATCCTATTTTCGTTTTTAGTTCACTCAAAAACAGGAATACTACGGCTCTTTTTTTCCATCATTCCTTTTTACCACTACCTATTTTTTAACCGTTACTCCATTAAAAATCAACCCATAGCAGTAAATTATAAAAATCATAATGGAGCCTACAACTTTTCTTCTGTAACAATTGTAGCAATAAGAATGGTAGAGAAGATTTATATCAAAAATATGGTTTGCGACCGCTGCATTCGGGCGGTGGTGGATTTGTTGGATGATTTGAATATTGCCCATGAAGCCGTAATATTGGGTGAAGTGGAATTGAAAAAGGAGCTTACAACAGCGCAAAAAGTGCACCTGCAAGCACGGCTGTCAGATTTAGGATTTGAATTGATAGACGACCGTAAGTCACAATTGATCGAGCAAATTAAAGTGCTTTTGGTGCAACAGGTACAAAATTCCGAAGGCGAGCCACGCGAAAATTTATCCGATTATCTCACTCAAAATCTCCATCACGATTATTCTTACCTGAGCAATTTCTTTTCTGCCGTAGAAGGCATTACGATTGAAAAATATTTCATCGCTTTAAAAATTGAAAAAGCCAAAGAATTGCTGGTCTATGGCGAGCTTTCCTTGTCGGAAATCGCCTACCGCATGGGGTACAGCAGCGTTGCACATTTGAGTAGTCAGTTTAAAAAAGTGACCCGATTGACACCCAGCCGTTTTAAACAAATAAAAAGCGCCGCCAAAAGAGTACCCATAGACGAAGTAGGGAAAGAACCGTAAATTATATAAATCCTTTCCAAAATTGTGTAACGCTTGATGCTTGCGATGCCCGTAACTTTGTATCACAAAAAAGAGATACAAGTGATGGCTACTACGCAAATGACCAATATAAAAACAATTAAAAAAACCTTACCAGTAACGGGCATGAGCTGTGCCGCGTGTGCCGGGAGTGTAGAAAGCATTTTACAAGCCCAGCCCGGTATTGTGAATGCCGCCGTGAATTTTGCAGGCTCCACCGTTGCCGTCGAATATGCACCCAATGAAATCTCACCTGACCAACTGAAAGCTGCCGTTCAATCCATTGGTTACGACCTGATTATTGAAGAAGGCGAAGACGTTGCCGAACAGTTGGAGGAAATTCAAACCAACAAACTGCATACGCTTCGGCAAAAGACGCTTTGGGCAGCGATCCTTTCCGCTCCGATTGTCATTATTGGAATGTTTTTTATGGAAATGCCTTACGCCAATTGGATTATGTGGGCACTTTCCACGCCGGTTATTCTCTTTTTTGGCAGGCAATTTTTTATCAACGCCTGGAAACAAGCCCAGCATCGCAAAGCCAATATGGATACGCTGGTAGCACTTAGCACTGGTATCGCCTATTTATTTAGCGTTTTCAATACGATTTATCCGGCTTTCTGGCACAGTCGAGGTTTACACGCACATACCTATTTTGAAGCGGCGGCAGTTATCATCGCTTTTATTTTGCTTGGTAAATTATTAGAAGAAAATGCCAAATCGAACACGTCTTCGGCGATTAAAAAACTGATTGGCTTACAACCCAAAACCGTTATCCGCTTTAATTTGGATGGAAGTGAATCCGTTATTCCAATCAGTCAGGTCAAGCCAAATGATATTTTGTTGGTAAAACCCGGCGAGAAAATTCCGGTGGACGGTGCGGTTTCCGAAGGTGCTTCATTTGTGGATGAAAGTATGATTAGCGGCGAGCCGATTCCGGTGGAGAAGCAAAAAGGAGCAGCTGTATTTGCCGGTACAGTCAATCAAAAAGGGAGTTTCCGCTTGATCGCTCAAAAAGTAGGCGGCGATACCGTGCTAGCGCAAATCATCAAAATGGTGCAAGAAGCCCAAGGCAGCAAAGCGCCTATTCAAAAAATGGTGGATAAAATTGCAGGCATTTTTGTGCCGGTGGTGATAAGTTTGGCAATTCTGAGTTTCGTTGGCTGGCTTATTTTTGGCGGCGAAAATGGCTTCACGCAAGGCTTGCTGGCACTCGTCACCGTGCTGGTGATTGCCTGCCCGTGTGCGCTTGGACTGGCGACTCCGACTGCCATTATGGTGGGGATGGGAAAAGGTGCTGAAAATGGGATTCTCATCAAAGATGCAGAAAGTCTGGAGTTGGCTTACAAAATAAATGCAATCATTCTGGATAAAACGGGCACAATTACCGAAGGAAAACCGGCGGTGACGGATTTTATTTGGAATGAGGTTGAGACTGAGGCTGAGATTGAGGATGAGACTGAGGTTGAGACTGAGATTGAGGATACCACTAAAACACAATTATCGGCAATTTTGCTGGCAATGGAAAATCAGTCAGAGCATCCACTCGGCGAAGCGGTCGTCCAACATTTAAAAACGAAAAACCTGCCAACGATTCGTTTCAATCATTTTGAAAGTATCACCGGCAGGGGCTTGGAAGCAAGTGTGCACGAACACGCGTATTTGGTTGGAAATCAAGCGTTTTTGAAAGAAAAGAATATAGCGATTCCGAATAATTTGATAGAAAAAGCAAACAGTTTAGAACGCGAAGCGAAAACCGTTATTTGGTTTGCAGCCGATGGGAAAGTGGCAAGCATCATCGCTATTGCGGACAAAATCAAAACGACTTCCGCAGCAGCCATTACCCAGCTCCAAAAAATGGGCATCACCACCTATATGCTCACCGGCGACAACGCCCAAACCGCACAAGCAGTGGCTGCAAAAGTAGGTTTACAACATTTCAAAGCCGAAGTGTTACCCTCTGATAAAGCAGCTTTTGTGAAAGCATTGCAGCAACAAGGTAAAGTGGTGGCGATGGTCGGCGATGGTATCAACGACAGTCAGGCATTGGCGCAGGCGGACGTGAGCATTGCAATGGGTGGAGGCTCCGATATTGCGATGGATGTAGCTAAAATGACCTTGATTTCTTCCGATTTGCTGCATATTCCCAAAGCCATTCGACTGTCCAAACACACCGTGCGGCTTATCCGCCAAAACCTGTTCTGGGCATTTATTTACAACATCGTTGGGATTCCGATTGCGGCGGGGTTACTCTATCCTTTCACAGGATTTCTGCTCAACCCCATGATTGCTGGCGCAGCAATGGCGCTTAGTTCGGTATCGGTGGTAAGCAATAGCCTGCGGCTGAAATTTCAAAAACTGGACTAATCCAAAAATTATGTAAAACAAGCTGTGAATTGTATAAGACTTTAGAAATGTAATTAGCACAAATTTGTATCATAAAAAAATAATAAAAAATGGAAAATACTTTAAAGTTTAAAACGAACATTAACTGTGGCGGTTGCGTTGCAAAAGTAACGCCTTTTTTGAATGAAGCGGAAGGCGTGTGCCACTGGGAAGTAGATACCACAAATGCAGCTAAAATTCTGACTGTTCATTCGGAAGGCATTACGGAAGCGGAAGTCATCGCAACGGTAAAGGAAGCAGGCTTCAAAGCGGAAACATTGAATATTGGAGTGCAGCAATAGTGCCGCCTATTTATTTTAGAAATTGGTTCAAGTCTTCAGACTTGAACCAAATATCCAAAGAATAATTTTTTTATAGAATCTTCGAAAAACCAAAAACATGAAAAAATTAGAAAACAAAATAGCAATTATTACCGGTGGTGCTGGTAGTATTGGAAAAACAACCGCTAAATTATTTTTAGAGGAAGGTGCAAAAGTAATGTTGGTTGACCTTTCTGAAGACACATTGAAAAAAGCTGTACAAGAGTTAAAAAGTGAAAACGTAAAATATTGTGTTGCTGATGTTTCAAAAGCAGTTGATGTACAGCATTATATTAACGAAACAATTAAGGTATTTGGAAAAATTGATGTCTTTTTTAACAATGCTGGCATTGAGGGTGTAGTAAAACCAATTACCGAGTATCCTGAAGAAATGTTTGACAAAGTGATTGCGGTTAATGTAAGAGGTGTTTGGTTGGGTAATAAATATGTGTTGCCTCAAATGAATGACGGAGGGAGTATCATCATCACATCCTCCGTTGCAGGATTGCTTGGAAGCCCCAATGTTAGCGCCTACATCACCAGCAAACATGCCTGTGTGGGTATTATGCGAGCTACATCGGTGGAAGCTGCGCCCAGAAAAATTCGAGTAAACAGTGTTCACCCTTCTCCTGTGGATAATCGAATGATGCGTTCACTGGAAGAAGGATTTTCGCCAGGGCATGGAGCCGCGGTAAAAGAACAACTGGAGTTGACCATACCGCTCGGGCGATATGCAGAGCCCATTGATATTGCAAAACTGGTTCTGTTTCTAGCCAGCGATGACAGCCAGTTTATTACAGGCACCACTCAGGTAGTTGATGGTGGAATGGCGGCTCAATAAAATATTTCATAGCAATTGGATTACAAATAATGAATTCTGATTTTCTAAAAAAATAAAATAACGGAAACAAGCATCAAAAATTTACAGAATCAGAATTCGCACACTGATACAGGAGACCGAAACACCAATAAGGAATTAATAATTGTAAGTGGCAGCAGCGGCTTAGCCTTAGAGATATTGACTATGAAGAGGATTTAAAATATTTCAAACCCGAGAACAATGATTAGCATCATCATACCAACATACAATGAAGCTGACCGGATTGCAAAAACAATCAAACTGACGCGTACGGCCGATGGCAATCATGAAACAGAAATTATCATTGTGGATGGCGGCAGCACTGATGCTACCATCAATATTGCTGAACAATGCGGAGCAACTATTGCAAAGAGTGTGCGCAGAGGTAGGGCAGCACAGATGAACACAGGTGCATCAATTGCCAAGCATGAAACATTATATTTTCTTCACGCGGATAGTATCCCACCAAATAATTTTACGACACAAATTCTAAGTGCTTCCAAAGACGGAGCAAAAAGCGGTTGCTTTCGGCTTGCCTTTGATTACGATCACTGGTTTTTGAAAGTGAATGCCTGGTTTACAAGATTTGATGTAAATGCTGTTCGTTTTGGTGATCAAAGTTTGTTCGTAACAAAAAAAGTTTTTCAAAAATCAGGAGGATTTCGAGCAGACTTGCTGATGATGGAAGACCAGGAGATCATCCACCGTCTCAAAAAGCACAGCAGGTTCAAAGTATTAAATGATGTTGTTACTACTTCAGCAAGAAAATATTTACAGAATGGAGTGTACAGAATGCAGGGAATATTCTATTGCATATGGGCAATGTATTATTTGGGCTATTCACAGGAGCGGATGTTGAATATTCACAAAATATTAATTAGAAAACACAAATTATAAATTTTAAAAATAAAGTTGCCTCGCACAAAAAAAATCATAATAAGTTCCATTGGTACTTTATAAGCCCCCTATGGAACCAAACCCAAAGCAACATAACGGTATTTGATAACAACAAGTAAACAATAGCTTTTTTATGTATAACAACATTCTACAATAATCACTATCAAAAATTATATTATGACACACGAAGAATTCAGACCAAAGGCAGAAGAAATTGAAGGGCAAAAGCTCCCTTATCCGGCAAAGCAATCCGACATGAAACAACAGCCGGACTCTGATTTATCTAATTATAAAGCGGCGGAAAAGCTGAAGGATAAAATAGCGCTGATCACTGGTGCCGATTCCGGCATTGGTAGGGCAGTAGCCATCGCTTTTGCCATGGAAGGTGCAGATGTTGCCATTGTTTATAATGTAAACGATTCAGACGCGGCAGAAACAAAACGGTTGGTGGAAGAAAAAGGAAGGAAATGTTTGACAATCAAAGCAGACGTAAGACAACGCAATGCCTGTTTCGATGCTGTGGATCAAACGCTAAAAGAATTCGGTAAGCTGAACATATTGATTAATAATGCGGCATTTCAAAAAACGGAGGAGCGGCTTGAAGATATTACAGAAGAAAACCTGCGGCGCACATTTGAAACCAATATTTTCGGCTACTTTTTTATGGCGCAAGCCAGTTTGCCACACCTCCATGATGGCGATGCCATTGTAAACACAGGAAGCATTGTGGGTTTAACAGGACACCCTTTGCTTTTAGATTATACTTCTACAAAAGGCGCAATACATACTTTTACAAAATCGCTTGCGCTGCAGTTAGGCAAAAGAAATATCAGGGTGAATGCCGTTATTCCCGGACCTGTTTGGACTCCTAATATTCCAGGTACTATGCCCAAAGAAGAAGTAGAAAATTTTGGTCATGAAGTAGCACTTGCCCGCCCAGGACAGCCCGAGGAATTAGCGCCGGCTTATGTACTGCTCGCTTCGAGTGATGGGAGTTTTATCACAGGAGCCCTGATTGAAGTAACGGGTGGCAGATTATCAAGTAGTAAATAAAAAAAGATGGATTATCAATATCCCAATGGAGCTGTAGTGGCGTTATTGCCTACAGATTTTGTAACAGACGTTACAAGAAAAGTTTTGAAAGAAAGATTACAGGAGAATGAGTACCACCCCCGGTTTTTTGATCCTGAAGATTTTGAATGTTTGTCGGTTGTATGCGACCGGCTTATGGCTCAGGATTTAAACAGCCGCATTGTAAATATTGCCGTTCATATTGATGAAAGGTTACACCGCAAAACAGGCGACGGATGGCGGTATGACAATATGCCCGCTGATGACCAGATGTACATCGCAGGATTGAAAGGAATCAATGAAACGGCACGACTACATTTCCAAAGAAAATTTATTCAGTTAAGAAATGAACAGCAAATGGAGATCCTACGGGCTGTTCAGATTGGATCTGCTAAAGGTGTAGTGTGGCAGGAATTGCCACCCCAACGCTTCTTTGAAGAATTGCTGGCAGAAGCGACAGAGATATTCTTCAGTCACCCCCTGATACAGGATGAAATGGGATATGCAGGCATGGCTGATGCAAAGGGCTGGGAAAGAATAGGACTGAACGAAAGAGAAAAAATTGAGCCGGTAGCGATTAAAATCAAAAAGCAGATTTGAAGTATATGCGCTCTTATTCTAATAATGAAATGGTAGATGCAGTGGTGATCGGCACAGGTGCCGGTGGCGCTCCCCTATTGGCACGTTTGGCAAAAGCGGGTTTAAAAGTTGTTGCGCTGGAGGCCGGAAAGTTTTGGAATCCCAAAACGGATTTTGCTACGGACGAAAGAGAGCAGAGCAAACTTTTCTGGAACTTTGAACGGTTGAGCGGAGGAAGTGATCCCGTTGCTTTTGGCAGTAACAATTCAGGAATTGGTGTAGGTGGCTCTACCCTGCATTTTACGGCTTACACGCCCCGCCCGCAGCCTCATAGCTTTGCCCTTTATTCTGAGTTCGGTGTAGGCTGCAACTGGCCCATTTCTTATGATGACCTAGAACCCTATTTTGATGAATTGGAACAGTTTCTGGGTATTTCCGGTCCATCGCCTTATCCCTGGGGACCACCACGGAAAACGGCGTATCCGCTGCCCCCGCTTCCCTTAAACGGGCCCGCTCAGTTAATGCAGCGAGGCTGTGGGAAAATCGGAATTAAAACATCACCAGCAGCTAATGCTGCCTTGTCTGGAGCTTATTACCAAGAGCACATAGGATGGAGGCAGGCCTGCACCAACCGGGGCTTTTGCCAGGCAGGTTGCAGCACCGGTGCCAAAGCCAGTATGGATGTTACGTATATTCCTTTAGCCATACACTATGGAGCGGAACTAAGAACAGAGTCCTTTGCCACCATAATGGAAAAAGATGCTTCCGGAAAGATTACCGGGGTTGTTTATAAAAGAAATGGCAGGGAAGAAAAGCAGTTGTGCCGGCATGTGTTTTTATGTGCGGGTGCTGTAGAAACACCCCGGCTGTTATTAATGAATAACCTATCAAATAGTAGTGGTCAGGTAGGTAAGAACTTTATGGCACATATGGGTTTACAAATCTGGGGTGAATTTGAAGAGGAGGTTCGCCCCTACAAGGGTATTCCTGGCGGTTTGATTTCCGAAGACATGGTGCGACCGGTGGATGCAGACTTTGCAAGTGGTTATTTAATTCAATCCATCGGTGTGATGCCCGTTACCTACGCTTCTCAATTGGCAAGAGCCGGAGGTATCTGGGGCGAAGAGTTGAGAAAAAAGATGCGGGCCTTCAATCAGGTTGCAGGTATCAATATGCATGGCGAATGCCTGCCCGGCGAGGATAATTATCTGGAGCTATCCGACGAATTGGATGAAATGGGATTGCCCAAACCCAGAATCCTTTTTACTATAGGTGAGAATGAAATGAAGATGAGCCGTCATGGGGAAAAAGTGATGCGACAAATTTGGACAGAAGCCGGTGGGAAAAATTTGTTATCCTATCAGAGGAAAGCACATACCGTTGGCACTTGTCGCATGGGTAGCTCAGGCGATACTGCTGTGATTGATGCCGCAGGTCGTTCCTTCGATGTCGCTAATTTATACATCTGCGATAATTCTGTTTTTCCAAGCACTTTAAGTGTTAATCCTGCATTAACCATTATGGCACTTTCGCTACGGACTGCAGATTTATTTCTTCAAAGAAAACAACAAAGTAATAACGTATAAACTCTATAACATGTCAGCAAAAAGTTTCTTGGATATTGTTACAAAAGAACACGATGGCGATGAAAATTACGAAGGCGACCAATATGGCGGCGGCAGTGGTCACGATGGAAGTGGTTTACCAAAAAACACACCTGGCAATTTTATGTTTGCCACAGGCATCGAATGTTCTTATCCTACCATTGATCACGGCAAAACCCGCCGCGATTTATTAGCTGAATGCAAGCATTACGAAAGGTGGAAAGAAGACTTTGGATTGGTTAAAGAACTGGGACTACAAGTTTTAAGATATGGTTTGCCCTATTATTCTATTCATAAAGGACCTGATGAATATGACTGGAGCTTTGCGGATGAAGTGATGAATGAATTGAAAAGGTTAGAAATTATACCGATTCTTGATTTGTTGCACTTTGGTGTGCCTGACTGGATAGGCAATTTTCAAAATCCAGAATTGCCCATCCATTTTGAAAAATATGCAGCAGCAGTTGCACAGCGCTATCCATGGGTAAAATATTATACTCCTATCAATGAGATTTATGTAACAGCCAAAGCAAGTGCTAAAGATGGCGTTTGGAATGAGCAGTTAAAAGATGACAGGTCTTTTGTTACAGCTCTAAAAAACATTGTGGCAGCAAGTATTTTAGGTAATCACCAAATTGCCAAATACCGTCCTGATTGTGTTATTGTACAAAGTGAAAGTGCGGAATACTTACATGAAGCTTGCGCAACCAAATCGCGAAAAGTTACTATTGATAACAAGGTGCGTTTCCTTTCATTGGATTTGTTGTATGCCCATCCACCTGATGCAGATGCTTGTATGTATATGATGGATAATGGTCTTACCCGAAAAGAATACGAATGGTTTATGAAAGGCGAGCCACCTGGCTACCAAGTAATGGGAAATGACTACTATGGCAGGAACGAAAAGATAAAATTGCCTAACGGTGAAATCATAATTGCTTCCGATATTTTCGGTTGGTATCAAATCACAAAGAAATATTACAATAGGTATAAAAAGCCGGTGATGCATACGGAAACGAATGTCTTTGATGCCGACGACGCTCCCACATGGTTATGGAAACAGTGGATGAATGTATTGGAGATGCGGGCAGATGGAGTTCCTGTTCTTGGTTTTAACTGGTACAGTTTAATTGATCAAATTGATTGGGATATAGGATTAGCGGAGAAGAAAGGAACCATTAACGCCTGTGGATTATATGATTTAGACAGAAAGCCCAGACCTGTTGCTGAAGCTTACAAAATGTTGCTTAAAGAATTTGGACAAATAACTATCGTGCCTCATGGTGAAATGCTTGAAATTACAGATCGGCCTGCAAGGCTGAAAGTAGAGATTTGATAACGCTTAATCTATTCGTTTTGTAACGATTTTAAGCATCAGAAATTCTATAGGCTTATGACAGATAATAACAGCATATTACAATGGGGAAGTAGTGGTAAGGTCTTAGTCTTCTTACATTACTTTGGTGGTTCAGCCCAAAGTTGGAAGTGGGTGGGAGAAAAGTTAAAGGATAGTTTCCGTTGTGTAAGCATTAACCTTCCCGGCTTTGGAGGCACGCCTGCCCTTCAAGCCCCATCCATCCAGTGGTATGCAAAGTATGTGCAGGATCAATTGAGCCTATTGGCGGTTAACAACTATATTTTGATAGGTCATTCCATGGGAGGCAAAATTTCTATGCAATTAGCAGCTAATGCTGCAGATGGATCTGTTGAACAATTAATCCTTATTGCTCCTTCTCCGCCTTCCACAGAAACCATACCAACAAAAGAAAAAGAAAGAATGTTAAAGATGCCCGACCGCAGGGAGGCAGAAAAAACGATTGCTAAAATAACAAAGAAGCCTTTAAAAGACGACCAATATGCACTGGCTGTTCAAAACCAACTTGATGTTGACAATACAACCAGGCAGTGGTGGGTGTTAAAAGGGATAGACGATTCGATAGTGAACATTGTAAAATCGCTTCATCTTCCCATTACCGTGCTTGCTTCTGAAGATGATCCTGCTATAACTTTGGATGTGATCAAAAAGAAGGTTATAAGTGTTTTTGATCAATCAAAATTAATAACTATTCGCCACGCTGGTCATTTGATCCCAATGGAAGAACCCGACTGGGTTGCAGAGAGAATTAGAAGTATTGTAAGCCATCCATCTACAAATATGGCATCTGGTATGATCAAAATATAATTTTGAGAATGAAGAGCAAATGGAAAATACTATTTATGGAAGCCGCGGGATTGGCAGGATTTGTTTTGGGTGCAGGCATTCTAACAATAATATTAGAACATCCTGATTTACCCGTAATGAATGATCATTGGGCTAAATACGATATGCTCCGTCGTGTACCATTAGGTATAATTATGGGAGGCTATATTGCCGGAATTACTTTATTATTTGGAAAAAAGTCAGGTGCACATATTAACCCATCTGTCACCTGGACGTTTTACAGACTCGGTAAAATAAATTTAGCAGACTCCATACTATATACTATAGCTCAATTTATAGGAGCAATCGCTACATCTCAGCTTCTAAAGTATACGCTTGGAAAATATTTTGCGCATCCGTTACTTAAATATGGGGTAAGTGAACCACAACCACCATACGGATCAATGACAGCTTTCATAGCTGAATTTATTATTTCATTCATTCTAATGCTGGTTGTTTTAATCACAATTACTTCGAAACGATATGAAAAATATGTGGCTCTTATATCAGGAGTATTAATTGCATTGTACCTGATAATCGAATTACCATTTTCCGGCATGAGCCTAAATCCTGCACGTTTAACTGGCTCCTCTTTAGCCGCCAATCAATATAAATATCTCTGGATTTATTTTGTCGCACCAACATTGGCAATGTTAGCTGCCGCTGAAATTTTTCTGGTTATAAAAAAAGGACGTTTCTCATTCAAATATAAAATAGATGATCCGGAGATCCCGACCTATCCAATAATAAAGGAATAGCTTCCTGTGTGATCGAAGTAACTTAAAACTATATAATTATGAAAGCAATTTGGAACAATCAGGTGATCGCAGAAAGCAGTGATACGATAGTGGTGGAAGGCAATCATTATTTCCCCGCAGATGCCATAAAGAAAGAATATTTACAGCCATCTGATACACATAGTACTTGCCCATGGAAGGGGCTTGCCTCTTATCATTCTCTTGCCGTCGATGGCAAAACTAATAAAGATGCAGCGTGGTTTTATCCGCAGCCAAAAGATGCAGCGAAAGAAATAAAAGACCATATAGCATTTTGGAAAGACGTACAAATAAAACCATAAAAAAATATCTATGAGACAATTTGATGCGATCATTATAGGGTCGGGGCAAGGAGGTACGCCATTGGCTAAAAAATTGGCAAAGCAGGGATGGAAGACGGCATTGATTGAAAAACAATGGGTAGGTGGCACTTGTGTAAACGTTGGTTGTACACCCACCAAAACCATGATTGCTTCTGCAAAGACAGCGTATGCAGTTACGCAGGCGGCAAAGTATGGAGTGCATACGGATGGTTGCACAATCAATATGCAGGAGGTATTAGACAGAAAAAATAAAGTAGTAGAAAGCTTCAGAAGAGGCTCGCAAAACGGACTTGAACATACTGAAAATCTTGATCTCATTTTTGGTACTGCGTCTTTTGTAGCCGATAAAACGTTGAAAGTCGCTTTGAATGACGGCGGGGAAGAAGAAATAAAAGGGGATAAAATTTTTATTGACGTCGGCACCCGTGCTAGTATTCCTGGTATAGATGGATTGAATGAAGCAGGATATTTCACCTCAACCACATTGATGGAGCTACAACAAGTACCGGAGCACCTGCTCGTTATTGGCGGAGGTTATATTGGACTTGAGTTTGGACAAATGTACCGGCGGTTTGGTAGCAAGGTTACAATCTTGGAACATGGCGCTCGTTTTTTGCCAAGGGAAGATGAAGACATAGCAGCAGAAGTATTGAAGTTTCTCCATGAAGAAGAAATTGAAATTTTTACCAATGCGCAAGTAAATAGTGTGAAAGGAAAGCCCGGTAATATAAAGGCAACTGCACTGGTAAAAGGAGAAGAAAAAACGTTTTCCTGTTCTCACATTTTAATTGCAGCCGGCAGAACACCCAACACTGATTTATTGAATGTAGAAGCAGCGGCTATTAAAACAAATGAGCGTGGATACATTGAGGCGAATGATAAATTGGAAACGTCAGCAAAAGGGGTGTATGTAATCGGTGATGCAAAGGGTGGTCCGGAATTTACGCACATCGCCTATAACGATTACATTATTTTATACAACAATCTTATTGAAGAGAAGCAGGAAAGTATAAAAGACAGAATGGTTCCTTATACCATGTTTACCGATCCGCAATTAGGCAGAGTAGGCATAACAGAACAACAGGCAAGAGATACGGGATTGAATATAAAAGTAGCAAAGTTGCCGATGGCGAATGTAGCCCGTGCGATAGAAACAGGCGATACAAGAGGCTTAATGAAAGCAGTGGTGGATGCTGAAAGTGGTGTCATATTGGGCGTTGCTATTGTGGGGCAGGAAGGCGGGGAAATGATGTCTGTTTTGCAAATGGCTATGGCAGGCGGCATTACATGGCAACAAATAAAAGATATGATTTTTGCTCATCCCCTTTATGCTGAATCACTGAACAACCTTTTTATGAAATTGGAGGATGAAAGCTGACACTATAATGGCTGCTGAAAATCAATGATTGGTGATTAAAAAAAATAATTTATATGCGGTTTAAAGATAAAGTTTGTATGGTAACCGGCGGAAGCTCCGGCATTGGTAAAGCTACTTCCCTACAGTTTGCTCGTGAAGGTGCCAAGGTTGCGGTCTTAAGCCGGACAGAAGAAGAAGGAAATGAAACGGTAGAAGGAGATAACAAAAGTAGGCGGCATTGCGCTGTTTATTAAAACCGATGTTGCCATTCAGGCTGAAATTGAAGCTGCGTGTAAAAAAGTAATGGATGAATGGCAGCGCGTAGACATATTGATCAATAATGGACGCAGGGGATTTTTTTTCGTATATGGGCAATGTATTATTTGGGCTATCCACAGGACCAGATGTTGAATGTTCACAAAACATTAATTAGAAAACACAAATTAGGATTTTAAAAATAAAGTTGCTATGCGCAAAAAAAACAATAGTAATGAATCTGACATTATTGTCATAGGTGCCGGATCGGGAGGTTTGAGCGTTGGATTGTTCCTTGCAAAAGTTGGTATGAACGTAACAATGATTGTAAAGAGCGATAAAGATGTTGGCGGCGAATGTTTAAATGATGGTTGTGTGCCAAGTAAAGCCTT